>Ga0209064_1001266_pt1 | contig 42009 bp, 64 predicted proteins | sample Inofromicrocosms_FD_187498 | JGI IMG/M metagenome (GOLD analysis project Ga0209064, IMG submission 187498) | Mouse cecum microbial communities from Vienna, Austria - Inoculum for glucosamine and mucus D2O microcosms (SPAdes) (version 2) | ecosystem: Host-associated > Mammals > Digestive system >... | reverse complement strand
TGTAATGTTAATACCTTGCAAATCAAGCGAGCCACCTACTGTGAGGTTATCAGGCAAGCTTGTAATGTTAGTACCTTGCAAATCAAGCGAGCCACCTACTGTGAGGTTATCAGGCAAGCTTGTAATGTTAGTACCTCGCAAATCAAGCCAGCCACCTACTGTGAGGTTATCAGGCAAGCTTGTAATGTTAGTACCTTGCAAATTAAGCGAGCCACCTACTGTGAGGTTATTACCGTCTTTTGTATAATTTATATTATTATTTTTTAACCTTTTTTCAAAGTTTTTTGCTGTAATTTTCATCTTTCTTTCCTTTCTATGCCCTTTCAAAAAATTCTGCTAATAAATTATGGTTATATTGACCCTGTGTTAGGGTTATAACCTCTTGGACTGTGTATTTTTCTTTTTTATCGGTTAATTTCTGTTCAATAAAATATCTTGTTCCGGATTCACAAGCTCCGGTTATTACCCGATACATTTCAATAGCTTCTTTTAATGTTAATTCGGTTTCTTTAGTATAATTCTCATATTTTGAAGTATCACGATTCGAAATTTTATATAATAAACCATCCTTAGCTTCTTTAATTGTTGAACCGTGAGAGTATAAATCACCGTCTTTTACAATATAACTGATATTTTCTTCGCCTAAATTCTTAACTTTGAAAACATTCTTACGTTTTTGTATAACTATTGAAATTATGCCATCAATATATACGCATTCTTTGAATTTAGAATCTTTAAGGATGTAATAAGTATCTTCTTTAATTTTCTTACCGTCTACAAATTCTGTTTTTACATAAGATACTACATAATTATTATTTTTATCTTTTTCATATTCAGCTAAAGTAATCCAAGAACCTTTTTTAGCTTTAACAATACTCTGAACTCCTATGCCTGAAATAACAGTCTTTTCACCTGTTGAATTGATTTTTGCGTAGTCTCCAGAACTACCGATTTGTGCGGAGTTTCCAGAACTACCGATTTTTGCGTAGTTTCCAGAACTACCGATTTTTGCGTAGTTTCCAGAACTACCGATTTTTGCGGAGTATCCAGAACTACCGATTTTTGCGTAGTTTCCAGAACTACCGATTTTTGCGTAGTATCCAGAACTACCGATTTGTGCGTAGTATCCAGAACTACCGATTTGTGCGGAGTCTCCAGAACTACCGATTTTTGCGTAGTTTCCAGAACTACCGATTTGTGCGGAGTCTCCAGAACTACCGATTTTTGCGGAGTTTCCAGAACTACCGATTTGTGCGGAGTTTCCAGAACTACCGATTTGTGCGGAGTTTCCAGAACTACCGATTTGTGCGGAGTCTCCAGAACTACCGATTTTTGCGTAGTTTCCAGAACTACCGATTTGTGCGGAGTCTCCAGAACTACCGATTTTTGCGTAGTTTCCAGAACTACCGATTTGTGCGTAGTTTCCAGAACTACCGATTTGTGCGTAGTTTCCAGAACTACCGATTTGTGCGTAGTATCCAGAACTACCGATTTTTGCGTAGTATCCAGAACTACCGATTTTTGCGGAGTCTCCAGAACTACCGATTTGTGCGTAGTCTCCAGAACTACCGATTTTTGCGGAGTCTCCAGAACTACCGATTTTTGCGTAGTATCCAGAACTACCGATTTGTGCGGAGTCTCCAGAACTACCGATTTGTGCGGAGTTTCCAGAACTACCGATTTGTGCGGAGTTCTTTTTATTTGCAACTACAATATTATTATCTTCACTATTTTTGTTATTAGGTTTTAAATCTAGAATACCTTTTACGAAATTTGTTGCAGTTGTAGCTAATTCAAATATATCTTTTAAATCGTTTATTAAATCCATATTTCTTTCCTTCTTATATGTGAAATTCTTGTATGTTTAATTGTTTTGCGATTGGCGCATAAGGCTTTGCGCTGATTTTTTGTAATTCTTCAAGTGCCCGTCTATTCCAATACATAATTGTATCTTTGTATTTTGTATTTTTTTCATCTCCATAATCATTTTCAAACTCAAAAAATTCTTGTACTATTTCTGCCCACTTCCATTTTTCGATATAGCGTAAAATCAAAAGTTTGCGATAATCTCTTTTAGGAACTCTAGCAATTTGATTTTTGATGATTTCTTTTTCTGGTAGTATCCACGCTTCATATTCAACAAGTTTAGAATTGATTTGTTCTAATTTCATTGTGTAATATTCTTGTTCGGATGTTTTAGCCCCGTTACCGGTTTGAACTTTGATTTTTGAATAATCAATACTTTTGAGAGTGTTACATTTAGCAATAAGATTTTGTTTGTGACGTTTTAGAGTTTCATATTCTTTTAGAATTTCACTGAAATTATCTAATCGTTCTAAAGTTATGGGTTCATAGTGCATATAAAAATCTCTCCTTTGTGATTATCTTAAGTATTCATTTTCAAATCCCCAACGCACAAGATGTGTTCTATTAGCTGTATTGGTTTTGCGTAACATATTGAGCAGTGCGCTATTTATAGAAGCGATGGAAAGTTTATAAAACTCTCCAATTTCTGAATTAGTCCATCCATAAGAGAGCATTTCCAATATCTTTATTTCTTTATCTGTTAAGTTCGTTTTTCGTTTTTTTGCTTTCATCTTATTTTTCCTATTCGTGTAATTTTTTAATTGACGGTTTAAACCGATTTTAAGGCGGGTTAAATTATGTTAGATGATAGTTTATATACCCAAGGGGGTAAAGTCTTTAAATTACCCTTGCTATCCTGCTCAGATTTAATGTTTATTTTTCTTAGTTGCTGGTCTAACAGGTAATGTAAATTCTATCAACACTCTACTCCTCATTATTTACGATAAGTTTCATTTGTTTTGTACGGGTTTTACCGTTGATATATGCCTTGGCATTTGCGATAACATTATGTAGGGCTTCTTCATGAATACCGGCAATCGTAAAACAGTTATCCATTCCTTCTTTATAGATAGGTAATAGCGGAGTAGAAATATTAACTACTGCATTATTTTGTTCATTAAAAGCATATTTGACACAGTATAAAGCTTTATCTAAAAAACCAGTTTTATTGTATTCAAATTTGATTGCATTCATTGTGATTTTATCGCTGTCGGGTATTAGTCTTGGAATTACTCCGCAAAAACCTTGTGCAGTTGCTTGAAATACTTTTTTGAATTCTTCTGTTACCTGATCTTTACCTGTGTAATAAACCTCTTTTGCTTCTTTATCCGTTGATGTTCTGTAAATGATAGAAGCTGTGTTATCTGTATTCAATTTCACTTTTACGATAAACATTCCTTCTACTTTTGTTGTTGAATTCTGTTTTTCTTTAGTGTTTGTTTTTGTCATTGTTTTTTACCTCTCTTTTTAGTTATTCCCGCTTTTTCTCGCATTTTTTCAAGAAAAATTTGTCTTTCTTCTTCTGTTAATTCTGGTTCTTGTGTTTCTTGTTCTTTTTTCTTTTGTTCTGCTGCTTTCTTTCTTTTTTGAGCTATTTGTGCCTGTTTTTGTTTTTCTTCTTGTAAAATATTCAAATAATCTCCGTTATCAATCAATTTACGAACATAAGCTGATTGATTACGTGCTCCATTTTTTTTAGCGTATTTTTTTAGCAATTTTATTTCTTCTTGAGATAAATTAGAAAAATCTCTCTCTTTTTTTTCTGTAGAGAGAGATAAATTAATACTATTAATAGTACTATTATTATCATTATTGTTTAGTGTTGCTCGTGTGTTGCTCGTGTGTTCTTTTGCGTGTTGTTTGCGTGTTGTTTGTGTGTTATCGTCTTGATAAAAATTGTAATTATTTATTGATATTATTGAATATCCGGGGGTCGTTTGGTGTGTTATTTCGTGTGTTGTTTTGAGTTTTGTTAGACTGTTACGAATTTGCATTTTTGATAATTTGAGGCTATCAGCGAGTTTCGACAGGCTTGTAATAAGTTGACCCCGTCGTATCAATATTCCCCGCCATTTTTTATTTTGGTGATTTGCACATAATAAAAGGTGAAGAAATAAACGCATTGTATTTGCATCCTCGTACCATTCCCAGTATACAAATTTACGATGTAAAGAAATCCAGCCTTTGTTCATTTTTTCTTCCCTTTCCTTTTTTCTAGAATGAATCAAATCTGCTGTTTTCATCTTTTTGGTTTTCTGATTCAGTTTGTTCTTTCTTTTTATAGATATTTACACTGTAAACGGGAGAATTTTCTTTCCGTTCACCCTCACCATAAGTTATAAAGTTAAGCGAAATATTATAATCTTTTAATACCGGGCATAAATCCTTTATAAAATCATCAACTCCTATACTTAAATAAGAGTTACCCCCTGAACTTGTTTTGTTCCACGCACTACCAATTTTCATTTTTATTTTCCTTTCATTGTTGAACTAATTATTTCATCCGGCAAAATTAGCCGTTCTAATTTTTTGGTTGACTTGCAATAGTTACATAATCCACAACGATGTGGCTCTTCTTCACCCCGTTTAACTTTGGCTATTCTATCAAGTTTCCATTCAAGATTCTTGAGTTGAAAATCCAGTTGTTCTTGAGGTATCAAAATACATTCAATATCTGCATATTCCTGTTTATCTACTGCAGCAATAATACACGGTAATATTTCCCCTGTATTTTGTCTTACAATATCTTGATAAACGGCAAGTTGTAAATCATACCCCCATTGTTCAATGAATGTTTGTTTATAACCGTTTTTAAAAGTTATATCTCGTATTTTTTGAATACATTTCAAGTCAACAATCGCTTCGTGTGGAATGTATGAATCCATTTTGATTTTGAACTTTTCACCATAAATTTCACCGGTCATTATGATTTGTTTTTTACCTGACATACATTTCGTAAATAGTTCATCTTTTTGAACTCTTTCAATAATCTTTTCGGCTTTTATATAATCACTTTTTAAAGAGCCGTCCTTTTTGAAAATTTGTGGTGTTTGTTCTTTGAAATCCTCTAAGGTTCCCTCAAACCAACTGTCAACATAAGAACCGATTAACATAGCGGTTGTGGGCTCTTCAACCCACTCACCGCTTAACTTTGCCATTGCTTGTGCTTCACATTTTAAAAAGTCTTTAATTTGAGAAACACTAAAAAATTCTTTGTTTGCTTTTTGACTATAATAATTTTTATTGGTTAATTTCATTTGCGTATGCTTCCATTATTTCATTTACTTCATCTGCTGTTGGAATATATTCTGTTTTCTTACCGCCTTTAGATGTTATCTTTTTGGTTGTTTCTTCTGCTTGATTAGGTTTATTAAAATATCGTTCGATTGGTGCAAAATTGTTTTTGATAGAGTTATAAATTCCACCCAAATCAACAAGGTTTTTAGCAATAAAATTATCAGCTTTTGTTCCGATTCGTTCCTCAATCATTGTTTGTGTAACTCCAAGTTCTTCAAATTTTGCCAACATATCCGTAACCCTGTCTTTAATCGGTTTATCGCTTGAACCTTCAAGAGTTTTTTCACAAACTTTTAAAAAATCTTCCACTACATCTGCAGGTAGAACTTCAAGAATTGCAGCTCTTAAACGTCTAGCCCCATCATTTGCGGTTTTCTCGTACACATCTCTAGCATCAGTTAGAAGTTTAGGACCAGATTTTGTATCGCGAATATGAGGAACTTTAAATATTCTTTCTACCCTGACATTAGATTCTAAATCCCAACAGTAAGCCATCATCTCTGAGCTATGATCTTGATTATTTTGAGAAAGTTCTTTAATTCCATAAGAAAGATTGCCCCAATATTTTGCGATTGTTTCTGCGGTACGGATACTCGCACCTTTAATTTGTTGACCACCTCTCGGATAACAATAAATTGCTTTCTCGGCCATACTTAAACGTTTTCCGGCTTCTAATATTTTTTTATAGTTTCTAGCTTCATCTCTTGGAAACTGTCGTGCCATAAAAATTGCTGCTTGTACTTCTTGCAAAGCTCTTGATTTTTCTACTTCTTGTCCAACATTAGTTGGCATTGCTGTCATTGTTGTTGTTTCTTGTTGCATTAAGTAATTTGTACTCATATTTTCATCCTTTCAATTGTTTGTTCTTCGTGCCATTGGTCAAATTCTATGTTTTCTTTATAGTCTTGCATGGCTTCATAATATTCTTCGTAGGTATCATAACCTGCTTGTTGAGCTTGGTATTCTCTATCAAGCTGCTGTTCATACCATGCAAACGGGTCGTATCCGCACATAATAAATCCTTTCAAATAAAAAGGGCTTCGAAAGGAGTGAAGCCCTAAAAGAGTAAGTGTGTCTAAGTCTAAAAAAATGAGGGGTTATGTTTTAGCACTAAATATGGAGTTATAATGAAAGTCCCCCTCAATAGGATAGATATCTTTCTCATACGTTGATAATCTTGTTGTAAACTTCATCAAGTCTGCCTTCTGTAATAACTTTGGCAAGTTGAATATCTACGATATGTGAAAATTCATCTCTGCTCATTTCTATCTGATTACAGTCATCAAAGTATTTCATCATCTTGTTAAAAATATGCATCATTTTTGTAAGATTTAATTCTTGGTGTAAACTTATTTCCATAACTACCCCCAACCAAATAAATATTGCTCGATAATACCAGTGCTTAACCAATAAAAAGCACCTAAAAAGAATCCGATTTGTAATAAGTCGTATAGTTTCATAATGTTTCCTTTCTTTTGCAATAAAAAACGACCCGTTAAGGTCGCTTTGTTGCTTATAATAATTTTGTAATAAAGTCTTATTTACGGTTTTTTTGCCGTTCAGTATAATATTTTTCTATTTCTTTTGCTAGATTAGGGTCTTTCATTTTTATTATTATTTTTATTACATTGAGTTCATCGGAAATCTGTAATAATTTATAATCCATTTGTTTATTATAGTTTTCAAGGAAATGTTTATAATTAGTTAGAGAATTTTCATAAGCTTGAATAAGTTTATTTTGCTCATAAATGGTTTTTCCCATCATAAATATTAGAAAGACGATAGATAACCACAAAAAGAATTGTTTTTGTTGTTCTTTTGTCATTTTTGGTAATATCTCCGTTGTTTTTTGTAATAAGATTTTCCCAACTTCTTTGAGCATGCCTTAATCCTTTCTAATATCTTTTAAATCATGATACCACAAGGATTCTGGCTTGTTTTAAAAATCCCCGTCTTTCCGAGGTGTCATTCTCAGGAGGAGAGAAAATATTCAGAATGAGCAGGCTCCAATTAGAAGATATAACGCATTTAATAGCACTGAGCCGCTCATCCCTTTTAATATTAAATTTTCCTTAATTTTCTTATCCATGACTTAAAAAGCATGATATTTATAGATTACTGGACTATATATCCTAGTTTTAAGGAAAGGAGAAAAAGGGATATGTCATTAATAATCAATAAAAGTGAAAAAGTTAATGATTATAAAGGCGCAGTTGTATATTTAAAAAATACTCAACTGCCTAAAATTACCGTCCAAGGCAAAGTTGTTTCAGTTGAAACTGATAATTATACTATCAAAATTCAAACAGAAACAGAACTTGCCGTATTTGATACTCAGGACGTAGCTGCAGTTACTTTTCTAAAGTAGAGTAACTATCACTAATAGTTAGATATTTTTGCTCAGAAACATTTTGAGTGAAATCTAGCGGGATTTTAATGGTGAATTCATATCCTTTTGGATCGTATTCACCATTTTCTAATGCATTGATAAAGTATTTAATTCTATCAAGTAAAACATCTGTAATCTTTTTGTTTTCCATATCATTCTCCTTTCATAAGTTCTTATCCAAGCGGAGTGATGAAGGTTTGTTATAGTAAATGGTTAAGTAAATCTTTACGACATCCTCCGCTTAGGAAAAACTTTTTCTCCGATAATTAATGCGCCGCTAATCTTTCAAGAACCTATCCTGTAGGCTTTCAGGGTTCGGATTACCCCTTATCGGCGACTTACGTTCTATTCGATTTTCAATGTTCACTCTTCATTTTTTTCATAGCCGAGCTAGCCCACAATAGGGCTTTATTCAAGACCTTTTTATTACTAACCCGTCTAATTGGTAAGTTTCAATCTGTTTGTAATCCTTTGTAAGTATCTCTTTTTCCCTTTGGTCAGCGGGTTGTTCCGCTCAACTTAACATTAGATTGTATTTGATTGAATTTTTTGTTAGTTTGAATTATATTATTGATTATATTTAACAAATTCATCTAACAAAATTATTATAACAAATGTTATTCAAATTGTCAAGCATAGGTTATTAAAAGGTAAACAATTTAGCAACTATTAAAGGTAAATATTATGGATACAATTTCTGAACGATTGAAATTTATTAGAAATGAAAAAAGATTTTCGCAAGCAGAATTAGCAAATTTATTGGATATAACTAAACAAGCAGTAGCAAATGTTGAAATAGGACGTAATAACCCCTCAATAGACTTTATCAGTAAACTAATTGAAAACCTTAATGTAAATGCAAACTGGCTAATTGCCGGAGTTGGCAAGCCGTTTAACCCTCCGAAGTTTGAGGATATTGAGGATGAGTTAACCCTGAAGGTTGAGTCGCTTCTAAAAAAACATAATCTGATTTAGTAGAGATTAAAATATTTTCAAATAATTCAATTGCATGTTCATAACTATACATATTTGTAAGAGCATGTAATATTTTTGTTAAGTTTTCTTTTTTCATTTTAACCTCTCTTTTGTACCCCCATTTGATAATAGTTTTAGGTCATTTTAAACATATAAAGTTAAACACTAGACATTTTTATATTCTTGTGCTAAAATACCGATTGTTAAACTTATGTTAACGAGTATACACGTTTTGTTATTATTTGTCAATATGGTTTGTAAATAATTTTTAAAGGTGATTATGAATTTTAAAGAATTTGTTACATTATCGGAATTAAGTCAGGCAGAAATTGCTAGAGTACTTGAAGTAAGTCCAGTTTCTATTTCTAGAAGGTTTAATAATCCTAATAGTGAGCCGACATACAATGAAATTAAAAAAATAGAAACAGCAACAGGTAAACAAATATATTATAATGAGAATATTGCTGCAAATAAAGAATATGACCAGGTTTCAATTAAATATCTTAGAATTCCTGGTATTGAAGATGAAATATTAAAAAGTCCGTTGGTTAAAGAGCGTGTACAATTTGATAAAGAAATAGTTGATGCCTGGAGAAGAATTCCAGATCATCAACGTATTGTTAAAATGCGTGGTGATAAAATGAATGCTGGAGATTATCCATTACGTGATGGTGATATTCTTGTAATAGATATTTCAGAGCGAAATGTAGCTAATAGCGGCATGTATTTATATACAACAGACTTATCTACTGGAAGAGAAGTTTTCATCAGCAATGTAAATGTACGTCCTGATGGTACTTGTAGATTATCATACTTAAATGAAAAATATAAAGATATAATTTATACTCCTGAAGAATTAAAAGCAATGAATTTTACTGTATGGGGTAGAATTGTAAAAAATTTATTACTAACAAGATAAAATAGCTACTTGACTATTGATTTAAGAGTTGTATTATAATATATTTAATCAAAATATTCTTTCTCAGACACTTGTAAAACCGGTTTAATTGTAAAAGTTCTGAAATGAGGTATTTTCTTTTTGTTATAAACAGTATATCGTAAACGTCTTAAGTATTTTAAATCTTTTTCCGGATCTTCCATAATAAGGACACAAGCAGGTGTTCTGTTAGTCTTTTGCCCATAGTAAAGTGCTTGACCTATGCATTCAGCCCATTTATTGGCAAAATCAAACTCTACAGCCATCGTGGGAAGCAAACAATCAACACGTGTTTGGTCATTAAGTTTATATTCCATAATTCCACCATGTGCTTTACACCAGCGAGCCTGATAAGTCTTTTCAGGATATAACCTTTTTGCCAATGCTGACGGTGTTATACACAATATTAAACCTATTAAAAACCACTTTTTCATACATATATTATACACAAAAAAACTACCACCTTCTCACACTTTACACCACCTGCAAAATCGTTTATAGTTAAAATGTAGAAAACTTATAAATCGAGATTATTTAATTTCTCCTCTCTTTTTAATTTTACTTTGAGAGGAGATTTTATTTAACTAATCCTTTCGGATTTTACAATTCATATTTAAAATCCACGAGCGTTGATAATAGGCGCTCATTTTATTAGGTACAGATTATGGAAAAATTTAATAAACTTATATGCTACATATTGGCACTTGCAAACTTTGCAAAAGATATTCACTATTCTTGTCACGGTGAGAGTTTTTACGGTAAGCATTTATTTGCAGACCGTATTCAAGAGAATATGTATGAATACATCGACCAAATCAAAGAGATTTGTATTTTGGGTAATGACGAGGAACCGTTGCCGTCAGCTGAATACTTATCACGTGCAACAAGTTTAATTCCTGCAAAATCTGATAATGACGATTTAGAAAACTTTCGCAGTATGAAAGCTTTGATGTTAAATACTTTAACTCACCTGGAAGGTATGGATGGTATGACCGTAGGAGAAGAAAACCTAATCGGTAACATTGCGCAGGATATTCAGAATAATTTAGGTTTAGTTAATTTACAAATTAAGGATTAGCTTATGGCAAATTATGAAAACTTAAAGCCTATCAAAAAAGGTGAATTAACCAAAGAAGAAGCAAAAAGGCGAGGTTCTAATGGCGGGAAAAAATCTGTTCAAGTTCGCAGAGAAAAAAAACTAATGCGACAGGTCGCAGAAGAAACACTATTAAAACTTATGCCTAATGGTCAATCTTTCCAAGAACAAGCATTCGAACGTTTACAAGAATCATTATTAAATGATTATATAAAACCTCAAGATTTTGTTAAAATTTTAGAATTTTTACGGGATACGGCAGGACAAAAACCTATCGATAAACAATTAAATGTAGAGGGTACAAAAGAGGATTTAGAGATTGTTATCGATAAAAAAGGTATACAGGCAGAAATCGAAAAGACGAGACAATTAGCAGATGAGTAGCCTATGGGTGAATATGATAAATTTATTGAAGAATTACAAAACCCGCAAATTAGAGCTAATCGTGCGTACCTATGCCAAGTAGATTTTCTAAGTTACCTTCTTAATGTTTTTTACCTTATCAACGGTTCCAAATTCAAGCTTAAACCTTTTCACAGAAAAGTTATTGCGGCATTACAAGATTTAGTAGATTGCAGAAATACAAAGCGTAATCTTGCGTTATGCCTTCCTGTTGGTTCGGGTAAATCACTTATTACAGAGTATTTTATAACCTGGTGCTTTGCACGCAGCGTGAATAATACCTTCTGCTATACTTCACATTCGGACAGATTGATTAACAAACTATCTAAAGAGTGTAAAGATATTATCGAAAATCCACATTGGACTTTACTATTCGGACATAAATTAAAGAAAGATGATAGACAAAGAGTAAATTTTTCTTTTGCTGGAGCCAAAAATAGAACAGGTTTAACCGCAGGGACCACGGGCGGAGCGATTACCGGTCTAGATGCAGGCAACCCGAATATTGAAGGTTTTTCAGGAGCATTGATTATTGATGACCCGATGGATGCGGGTAACGGACGATATGAAAATGCAAGAGCCGAAGTTGTTACTTTCTATGATGAGAAGTTAGCAACGCGCCGAAGAACTCCGACAACTCCCACAATTCTTATTATGCAACGTTTGCATCTTGATGATTTAGTCGGATGGATTGAAAAAAATGAGCCTGAATTATGGGATATTGTTAAAATTCCTGCGATTGATGATGAAGGCCGTAGTTTTTGGCCTGAACGATATCCAGCTAAAGAATTATTACAAATTCAAAAGGTTAATAATTACAAATTCCAGTCACAGTATCAACAAAACCCGATAGCCTCAGGCGGTGCGGTTATTCAAACTAATTGGTTTAAATATTATCAGCCGAATGTTGAATATCAATATAAAAAGATATTTATTACAGGTGATACAGCTCAAAAAGTCAAAGAACATAACGATTTTTCAGTATTCATTGTTTGGGGTGTTACAACTTTTGGTAAACTTCATTTACTTGATATAGTACGAGGTAAATGGGAAGCCCCGGACCTTAAGCGACAGGTCAAAATCTTATGGAACAGATGGAGCAAGGGTATTGGTAATGTATCTTGTTCTGGAATGTACATAGAAGATAAAGCAAGCGGCACAGGCTTAATACAGGAAATTAAGCGAGAATGTGCAATCCCTGTATTGCCGCTTGTTGCAGATAAAGACAAATTAACAAGACTTGAAGCAGTATTGGCACACATTGAAGCGGGAAACGTGGTTTTACCGGGTTCTCCTGAACAGAATAAAGAACTGTTAAACGAATGTGAAGCCTTTACGCGTGATGACAGTCACAAACACGATGATATCGTTGACACTCTTGTTTACGGTATTATGGTGGGCTTGTCTAAGCTTCAAGTGTCAATTTTAGAAGTTTTATAACTTATGGCAAAGAACAGAAATAAAAAATCAAATACAGTTAATAACTCGTCAAATACGGTTAATAACGGTTTGTCTAGTGCGTTGGGAATACCTGACAACTTTCAACCAAGCCCGATGTATGACTTAGCAGGGCAAGACATCACACCGTTTTACATTACCTTTTGGTGGCCGCTTTTGACTAACGCTTATAAATCCTTAGCGTTTGTTCAATTAGCAGTTAATCAAATTGTAGATGATGCGTTCCGTAATGAAGGTTTAATCATTGACAGTAAAACGCTTGAAAGTGACGAACTGGATAAATTGCGTTCTGTTATATATGATGAAGATATTGAAGCGATTAAAGACTGTATTCGGTGGGGCTTACTCTACGGTGGTGGCGTACTAATTGCTAATACAAATCAAAACAATGAACGTCCGCTTATTGAAAAGAATTTGAAAGGTCAAAGACTTACATTTTTGGCTTCTGACCGTTGGCACTGCTTTCCGCAGGATAACACTAACATTAAAGTTGCTCAAATGTGGTGTTATACAAATCAAGCAGGAGAGATTAATAACTATCAATTTAAAGCTGACGCAAGTCGTGTAAATCTCTTCATTGGTATGTCTACCCCTATTTATATTCGTAGTATTATGTCCGGTTGGGGGTTAAGTATATTTGAAGCGATTTTGAAACCGTTACGTCAGTATATCAAAGCTATGAATGTATCGCTTGAACTGCTTGATGAAGCAAAGATTGATATTATTAAAATTTTTGATTTAACTTCAACTTTGCTTAGCGGTAATGACTCACTCATTAAAAAACGATTGGAGCTTGTTACTGAAAATAAAAATTATAAATCATCTATTGCAATGGATGTACAAGACGATTACCAACAGAAACAAATTAGTTTCAGTGGATTGCCTGAAATGATAGTACAAATTCAGTATTTAGTTTGTGCAGCACTCAAACGACCTTATTCAAAGATATTTGGTAAAGGTTCAAGCGGCTTTTCAAGCGGTGAAGATGATTTAGAAAATTACAACGCAACCGTTGATAGTGAAATCAGAACTCCTGCAACAAGGCTTATTAAGTGGGTTATACAGTTAAGGTGTTGGCAACTGTTCGGCAGAGAAGTGCCTGACCTTAAAATTAACTGGAAACCGCTCAGGGTAATGTCTGAAAAAGACGAAGCGGAAATTAAAAGTAAAAAGCTTGCTGATTATTTGCAACTATTTGACCGCCAGTTACTGACACCGCGCCAAGTTGCTGAACATTTAACTGATGACGGAATTGTATTGTATTCAGATGAAGAAATAAGCGAAATCGAAAACGCTTTTAACCCTGATAATTACAACAGTCCGGAAGAATTATTGGAAGATAAAACTTATGTCTAAACAATGGAAACCTGTCAGATTAAGCGATTACTACCGCAACAGAATTGCAAAAGGTATAAGTAATAATATTTGGGAAACAATGTTTAAACTTATTTTTGAGGTTTTAAGCAACACATCCGCAGTATGGAACTCAAAAAGCGAAGTAATAAACGCATTACAAAGCGGTCGTATTTATTACGAAAATGGCGCATTCAAAGCCGCTGACAGGTTTTCAAATGATGTAGCCAAAGAACTTGAAACCTTAGGGGCAAAGTTCAGACATGGAGCATATTACATCGAACGTAATTTACTCCCTATTGAGATTGATAACACAATATCAATGATAATAGCTAGAGAAGCAGGAAAGATAACAGCATTAAATGCACTTCTATTAAAGCTAAGTGTAGATTTAACAAAAGAAGAATTTAACAGGCTTTTGATTGAGCATGCAGCCGAGCTAATGTATAAAAAGCTTGAAAAAGACCTTATTGCATCTACAAGCGAAGGAGAAGTACCAACAGTTGGCGAATATACACCATCACTTGATTTAGAGATTGCCGATAAAAAAATTCAAGAAATTGAGTCTTACTGGGAAGAGACCGATAAAAAAGGTCAAGCTCTCCATGATGTTTGGGAAGCTAAAGACAGTGCAATAAAAGACCTTGAAGACAAGTTAAAAGATGCTAAGGGTTCAACCAAAGAAGAGCTGGAAAAAGAATTAAACCGCACAAAAACCGAGCGTGAGAACGCAAGACAGGAACTTCACGACTTTAGAGAACAACAGCAAAAGAACGCACCGACTATTGATATTGATGATAAATCTAATCTTTCAACTGATGAAAATAACGGGGATAGCAAGTCTCTTTCTTTATTTGATACTGGTAATCCCGCAATATCAGAAACCACAAAAGAAGAAACTCCACCGACAAAAGACTATGAAGAGTCTTTGAAAGTTTTTAAGGCTGACAAATGGACTAAGAAAATTTCTCAAGACTATGTTTATAACATGAAATTTTGGGTTAAAAAATGGAAAGCCAAAAAGATAATTAAAATGCGCCATGATGTACTTAAAATGGTTCAGGGCGGAGCGCGAATAGAAACTATTCAAAAGTATTTTGGAAAAGAATGGAAAATAGCGAAAGATAAAGCGGCTTTTTTGGCTCGTAATGAGAGCGAAATTGCATCATCTGTTTTAAAAGCTATTCATTACCAACAGCAGGGCTGTAAATACTTTTTTTGGCTTAAATCGAACTCAAAAGAAAAACGCGAGCTTCATTTGGAGTATGCCAAAGAAAAAAATAATAAATACGGTATTGGTGGAACAAATATCTTTGCGTATGATAATCCGCCGATTATTGAACAAATAGAAATCAAATTAAAATCGGGTGAAAAACGTGTTATTCCAAAGCCCAGTGGTCAAAAAGGACTACCCGGGCAAACTTATAACTGCGGCTGTAACCAAATGGGTGTAAAAGATAAAGATTATTGGATTTACCAAAGTAAGGTACAAAATGCTAAAAGAAATATTTTTACAAAAATTAAATTTGCAATCGAAAACAGTAAACAACGCAATAATCCAACTTGGAGATATAGACGATTCGGGGAAGGGCAAGCGGTTTAAATCGCGTTTTATTCAACCCGGCTTGGCAGGATATCCGGGACAGTTTGGCACTGTTCTTGTTAAAAAAGAAACACTGGACAAATCCCTCAAAACTATTGAGGGCGCACCTGTTATTATCAATCATACCGATGTTACAGCAGATAATGCAGATGACTTGCGTGTAGGTGTAATATCAAATGCTTATTATAACGAGCAAGATGGCTGGTACTGGTGTGAAGGGGTCATATGGGATGAAACTGCACAAGATTTGATAACTGTCAAAAATTGGTCCGTTTCTTGTTCATATGACTTTTTAGAACAAGACGACAAAGGCGGAACTGAAAATAATATCCCTTATGACAGAGAGTTTACCAAACTGAACTTTGTACACCTTGCTCTTGTAGATAACCCTCGTTACGAGCGTGCAAATATAGTGTTTAACTCAAAAACTGATAACAGTTATAACCCAAATCAAAAACGAAATGAAAAAGGAAAATGGACAAAAGAAAATGGAATAAATCCTAATTATAAAGAAGAATTAAAACAAGTAATTGACAAAGCAAAAAATAATCCTAATGAACGTCAAAAACTTGTTATTGGTAAAGTTTCTAAAGATTTACAAGAAAAAGCCCAACAAAATGGTTATGATATATCAGAATATAATCACGATATAGATGTATCAGGCACACGGCATTCATTTAAAAATCATGGAAACGAAAAAAAAGAAAATTTGCGTGGTCAAATTGCAATAACTGATGAAGATTTTGAGCGTATCCCTGAAATTATTTATGGATATGATGATGTACATTTTGGTGAATCTGATGAAAAAGGCACACCTTTAATTAAATACCACAAAAAATTTGATGATGGTACATCAATTTATGCAGAAGAAATTCGAACCCGTCAAAAAACTTTAACTATTAAATCTCTATATAAAAGAAAAAATAAAAATGCTGATAATTCCTGCACTTTCACGGATTTTAACCCGCAACGCCCTGAATATATCAGCACTATTATTATAACCGATATTCAAGAAGAATTCAACCCTGATATAAAGAATAATGAAGTACATAACGAAAAGGAGCGAGATATGTCACTTTTAGAAGAACTAAAAAAACTTATTAACAATGTTGAGAACGACAAAGGAGAAAAAATGCAGGACAAAGACACTGACAAACAAGTTGAAAATGCGGATGTTGACAAAAGAGAAATCCTAAGAGAAGCAGATGCAATTGCAATGAAACCGGCATCTGAATTTAAAGGCGGAGCAGAAGAAAAGTTTAGAACGCTTACAAAAAAACTTGAACAACTAAGCTACAATAAATCATCTCGCGGTACAGCTGATAATGCTGATGAAGATGCTAAAAAAGATGAAAACAAAAAAGAAAACGACAAAAAATCTGATGATAAAGACAAAGATGTCGACAACAAGAAAAAATCTTGTGACAATGGTGTAGATAATTCAAAACCTGATTATTATCAACGAATGAATGAAATTTATAACGCTTCAACTACCCCGCCAAAACAAGACGAGTATATTTCTCGTGCGGATAGATTAAAAATAGCAGAAGAATATTTTAGTTAATATTTTCAACCTCATTAATTACTACTATTAAACTTTAGCACCGTAAAGGTGCTTTTTTATTGCAATTTTAAACAAAAGGAGTATAAATAATGGTTTCAAACATTTCATTAAACCAATTTGCCCCAAATAATCCGGTGGCAGGATTATACGCTTATATGGCAAACTTACCACAATTACACAATGTAATTGTATCAGCCACGCAGACAACACCATTAGCACCAGGTGCAGTTGTTACACTAGATACTGCAGCTACAAATCCACACGCACCTGTAGCAAAACAAGCAGCCGTTACCGATGCAATTTTCGGTATTGTTACTTTTAACCCTATTCAAAACAGATTTAGAGCAGGTGAACGTATCGCAATCGCAAGAGATAACGATATTGTATGGCTTCCTGCGGATGCAGCAATTGCAGCAGGTGCAACACTTTATTTCACAGCAGATAACGAAGTTACATCAACAGCTACAGCCGGTAATTCAATTATCGGTAAAGCATTAACTCCGGCTACTGCTAAAGGTGATTTATTACAAGTAGAATTGAGATTTTCTCAAACATCAGGAGGTTCATAATGGGTAACATTGGTATTTTAACAGAAGAAGAATATAAAAATAAGTTTAGGGTTAATAACGCAGTAGCATTTGCGAACCCTGCTAATTATGGTCTTGAACAAACTATTACAACTCTTACTCAAATTGTTGCTGGTGTTCAAAGACAGAAGTTTTACACCGTTCAAGGTTCACTAACTGACTATGTACCTATTGAAATGGGTGTCGGTGCTTACGGTAAATACTTATTCCAGTATGCAGTTGCACAGGTAGGCGATAGCTTTGAAAGCGGTATTGTTCAACCTGGTAACGGTATCAACAAAGATGCTAATCTTGATATTACTGTAGATGGTATTTCAATTAGAAATAACTTCTGGAGAATGAAATATGAAGCTACAAAAGAAATTCTTGAAATGGCTAGAGCAAATGCTCAAAACTTCTCCATTATCGAAGAACAGGAAATCGCAAGAAAACGTACTGTTGATTTAGGTATTCAAAAAATTGAATTCTTGGGAACTGATGACGGATTGAATTTCGGTTTATTAAATCAGCCGGAAGTCACAATCGATACTGCATTGTTACCGGTATCTATACAAAATATGACCATTGAACAGTTGACAAACTTTGCTAAGACTGCAATTTCTACATATTTTGCTAATACCAACAGTACAGTATTCCCTAATACCTGGTTAATGCCGACTGCGACTTATATGTCCTTAGGGGTACCTATTAACCCAGAATTCCCTATCGGTACAGTTAGAGAATATTTAGAGAAAGCCTTTACGGCTGCAGGGGCTCCTGCTAATTTCAAAATTCTTCACACTGTTTATAACAACACAGCAGGTACAGACGGCCGAGGAAGACACGTACTTTATAACCGTGACCCTCAAACTTTAACAATGTATATTCCAAAACAATATACACCTTATCCGCTTTATCCTACAGGCTCACTTGATATGATTTCAGACTCTGAAATGCAATTTACAGGTGTATGGGTAAAACGTCCTAACGAAGTATTGTACTTGGATGAAGCAGCATAAGGAGATTGAATAATGAGAGTAGAAAACAAATCAAAAAGAATGTATCAGCACGGCGCATATAATCTTCCGCCAGGCGCAAATATCGAAGTATCACAAGAAGTCGCCGAAATTTGGCTTGCTACAGGTGATGTAGTTGAGTATGTTGACCCTTCCGAAGCTAAAGCTAAGGAAACTAAAGCCGCTGAAACACAAAAAGCACTTGAAGATGAAAACGCTAAGTTGAAGGCTGAAATTGAAAAGCTGAAAGCCGAAGCTAAAGCTAAGGAAGGCGGAGCCGAAAAATCACTTGATGAATTAAAACAAGAAGCTGATAAATTAGGTATTGAATACGCTAAAAATATTGGCGCAAAAGCACTTAAAGAAAAAATAGAAGCTAAAAAAGCTAAATAAAAGGAGAATCGGGGCAATATGGCAAGTATAGATAATATATCTGTTGAGGGGTTTTTGAACCTTTTTAAAAGCGATTTTGCCCCTTATCTTTTACCTGTTTATGTAGAAGGGAAAGCTTATTTTAAAGAGGATATTGTTTATTCAGAGCCTAATTTTTATCAATCTTTGACAGATGGTAATACTACACCGCCGATAGACACGGATAATTGGGAACTTACTAACGACAGCACAGATAATTATATTCAAAATTTAGATATTGAGAGAGCCTTTAAAGAAGCTAAAGTTAATTTTAACCCTACTTTCTTTATAGATGATGAAACCGCCGAGATGGTTTTTTACTACTTGGCGGCTCATTATCTGATTATTGATATAACTAACCGTCAAAATCCCTTCTTAATGGGATATAAAGGTTTAACCCAATCTAAAACAGTTGGTTCTGTTTCGGAAAGTTATGCAATCCCTCAATGGATGATGAATAATCAAGTTTTAGGAACTTACGCACAGACAGGTTACGGACGTAAGTATTTAAGCCTTATTCAACCTTATTTGATTGGGAATATAATTTTAACCCCCGGAAGGACTACTTATGGTTAAACGTAATACACCTAGTGGACAAGTTAATAGACGGAATAGCAAAACTTTACAGAACATCAAAGACTTGATGACTGATTTATCTCAAAAGCATTCAATTAAAGTAGGGGTGTTACAGCCTGAAGGAAGTCAGAAAGTGCCTGATACTGATTTAACACAAGCTGAACTTGCTGCAGTACACGAATTCGGCGCAAATATAAATCACCCCGGCGGGCAGCCTTACATTATAAAAGAAGATGGAATGGCGCGGTTTATTTCGAAAGACAAAGGGGAAGGATTACCTAAAACTAAACCTCATCAGATAAATATTCCTGCGCGTTCGTTTTTACGTGTTCCGATATTAGGTCCTAAGGGTGCGGCAGAAATAAGAAAAGCTGTAGAATTTACTATCTCTGATAGCATTCGCGATTTATCACCCAAAACACAAGTTAAAATGATGGATGAGATGGTGTATAGAGTTGCGGAAACTGCGTTATTACAGGTTCAAAACGCTTTCTATAATGACACAATAAAACCGCCGACTAAAGAAAGTTCAAAGAAAAAACGCAAATATAACCCTGCGGCAAATACTTTAATAGACAGCGGTCAGTTACAGAGTAGCATTTCTTATGCAATAGACGGAAAACAATGGGGTAAAAATGGCTAAGAAAAAAGCAAATAAATGTGATAAATGCAAATATTATGATGGAGAGAATTGTTTTCATCATACTAATATGGGCTTTAAAATACAATACAGACTTGAACAAGGGATTTTTATAAAAACTATTGAGGAATTAAACAAAAATGGGAACTGTAAAAATTATGAAAAAGTTAAATTATAAGTGGTTTAAATTATTTTTTACTATGAAACAAGAACCGCAACCTTTTGATGGTGAAAATTTAAGTTTAAATTTAAGTATTGTTCCTAAAACAAATAATCTTTTGCTATTAGGAATTTATTATATAGGAGATAAAATTTTATCTTATGGCAGGGCTTAATATAAATCGCGGTAGAGGATTAAGTGCGCTTTCCGGAATGCCCCAAATGGATACTACATTATATGGTTGGGAAGTACCCCTGACTCTCGAGAAGGTCTATCAAAATGTTATCGAAGGGGATTTATCCTATACCACACAAAAAATCAAATTTAAGGGTGTATGGCAACCGCTAAAGAATGAAGTTTTACAATTGAAACCTGAAGGACAACGTTCATGGTCTTGGATTTGGATTCACGCAGTGGCAGGTACTCTGAACCTTGAAACTGCCGACAAAGTAATTTTTAACAACAAACGTTATAAGGTTATGGAGAAAAAAGACTACAGTCTTAACGGTTTTATTGAATATCAGCTTGTACGAGATTACAAAGGCGATTCGGAAGAATTAAACAATGAAGAAATCTATTGAGAAAATATTAGTTGATATTATAAAACACGAGCTTAAACTGCCTGAGAATTACGGCAGCACACCACGCGGTGATGTTATCCCTTCTGCTATAATCTATGCACAAAACATCAAGCTTTTTAACACCGATAAAATACAAATAACCGTTAAAACAGTATCTGAGCAAATATATTCAAATCGCACAGAATTTAAAGAAAATCCTAACCCTGTAGATCCTGACGGGAAAGATGCGTTTCTTGAAGTTCAAGACCTTAACGAATCCAGAATGATGCAGATTGACATTTATTCCCGCAACAATGAAGCCCGAGAGCGACATCACGAAGTAACGATGGCTTTAAATTCCGTTTACGCGCAACAGCAAATGGATTTATACAATTTTAAAATCGGAACGATAACTAGTAGCGTTAATATTTCAGGTATTGACGGCGGTTCTGATATTAACCGATTTACAACAACATTTAACGTTCTCATACATCATCAGAAATCAAAACCCGTTGATTATTTTGATAAATTCCCACTATCTGCAGAAACTGAAAACGGGAAAATATTTGAGAGCAACAACATCATAGAAAAATAACTTATAAACAAAAGGAGTATTACAATATGGCTTACGAAGTACCGTTAAGCTATACTATTAACGTGTCTTTATCTGCTACCCCATCAGGTTTAGCAGATTTTAACACCAATAGCATAGCGATTTTTTCAAATGAACCCGCAGGATTTTCCGAACCTTATCAGGTTTATATTTCGCCGAATGCCGATAAAGATTTTGGCTCAGGTTCTTTAACCGCAAGGATGACAACCGCTTTATTTACACCTGTACCGAATTTCAGAACAGGCGGCGGAGTTTTATACATCTTTCCTTTTAAGGGTGTAAATGCGACCGCAGGAAGTTTAAAAACAGCAGATATTTCAGCAAACGTTACGAACTTCCAAAAAGTTACTAACGGTTCACTAAATCTAACTATAGACGGTACACCAACACTAATAACGGGACTTGATTTTTCAGCAGTTCAAACCCTCAATGATATTGTAACCGTCATTAAAGGTCAAAATCCTGATGTCAATATTACAGTGGATAATAACACTATAGTATTTACATCTCGCAGATATGGAACTGACAGCAGCGTTACTATTTCAGCTGCAACCGGTGACGGAACAGACCTAAACGGCGCGGATTATTTTAATGGTGAAACCGCAACATCTAGCGCAGGCACCAACGCAAGCGGAGAAACCCTTGCAGATGCAGTAAAAGCGGCGCAACAACAAGTATATTTTGGTGGTGTTCTAACAACTCAATATCAGGATAATGCGACTGTATTAGCTAATTCACAAGCAATTCAAGCTATGGATTGTGATTATTTTGAAACAATTACATCATTGAAAAATATTGCAGTATTAGGCAAAGATATTCAAGCTGCAGGATTAGGTAAAACAAGAAGTTTAGCATACTCAAATAATCCGCAAGATGCAAAAGTTGCAATCGCAACATATGCATCAATTGCTAAATCCGTTAATTACAGCGGAACAGCAACATCTAACACTTTAAACTTAAAAACTTTAACAGGTGTTTTGCCTGACAGCGGATTAAATGACACTTATCTTGTATCCGCGCAAACCAACGGTGTTGATATTTACGGCAATACCGGCGGTTTAAGTGTTGTTTATTCAAATGACAACAACGGTTTTACTGACGAAATTGAAGCGGATTTATGGCTTAAAAAAGCCCTTGAGGTCGCAGGATTTAACTATTTAAGACAAACAAATACAAAAATCCCGCAAACAGAAAGTGGCATGACTGGTTTAAAAGGCGCTTACGCTCAAATTTGCGAACGAGGAATAAATAACGGTTCATATGCTCCGGGAACTTGGAATGGTGCTATTCCGTTTGGTGACCCTGAGGACTTTTTAACCAATATCGAAAATAAAGGATATTACATATATTCAATTCCACTTTCACAACAAGCACAAACAGATAGAGAAGCAAGAAAAGCTCCGCTTGTGCAAATCGCTTTGAAACGTTCAGGCGCATTCCACTTCTCCGATGTAATAGTAAACATTCAACGATAGGGGTGATAAATTATGACAACATATGCTTTAACAGGTAATGATACTTTTATATTAGCCGATAGAGTTTTGAAAGAGTTAACAGATGGTTCTACAGTCGAGTTAGCTTATCAAAATGACCGTGTAGGAGCTTCAACAGGTAAAAATAATACAACCGTATACGCAGATAACAGACAAGGTACAAATGCCGTTGTTACTTTAAGAGTTTTAAGAGGCGGAGCTGACGACCGATGGTTAAATGGTTTATCTATATCTCAAGAAAAAGATTTACCAACATTTAAAGTAATGAACGGTTCATTTACAAAAAGAATCGGGGACGGCAACGGTGTTGTAAGATTTGATAACTACGTTCTTTTAGGCGGAGTTTTCCAACGTTTTCCGGATGCACAAGAAAACTTACAAGGGGAAACCGAACAAGGTACAACCGTTTATCAAATCTTCTTTGCCAAAGCAGAAAGAGCTATAGGATAAGGTAAGAGTATTATATTCTTACCTTTTTATAAGAAAGGATTATAAAAATGGAAATTATAACAACAAACGGACAAAAGAGTGTTAAAATTGTTCCTGCATCCTTTAAAGATGCTTCTGCACTAAAACGTGCCGTTATGAAAATTGCACTTGAGAGTAATCTGATAAAAAATGCGCAAGTAATTAATATCGGCAATATAGACTCTACAGGAATACTTACAGGGCTAATTCAAAGTATTATAGGACTAGATACCTCAGACGAATTCGAAAGCGCTTTAATGGCTTGTTTACGGGTTTGTATTTACGATAATAAACATAGTATAACTCCGCAACTATTTGATGATGTCCCTGAACTTAGAGAAGATTATTACGAAATAGTGACTAAATGCTGTGAGGAAAACCTACGCCCTTTTTTCAAGAGTCTTGTTTCAGAGTTGAAAACCCGATTCAACCAAATGGAACAAAATATCCCCGCTACAGTATAAAAATAAATGATGAGAATATTATTGCTTTAACTTTAGCAAAAGCAGGATTATTTGGGAGTAATCCGCATACCGTTTTAAATTCTCCGGTGGATATTGTTTTAATGACATATCATTATGAACTATTTACCCGAGAATATGAAACAACCTTTACCGAATTAAACAAAAGCAAATAGGACTAAAAATGGCTTCATTAGGTGAATTATTCATAGAACTAGGTGTTGTAGGCGATACTAAAGAGCTAGACATAGCCTTAAATACAATGAAAGAAACTGTGCAAGCAGTTGACAAGCAAATACAGAAAACACAAAGGCTTATAAAATATCGTCAGGATTTAGCAAAGGCAACTGATGCAACTGAGAAAAAGTTAATCAAGAGCGTATTTGCTGACGAAGTAAAAAAAGACAAACTGTTAGCACAAAAAGACGCTTTAAATAAAAATATTGAAGCAAATAAAAATTTAGCTAATGGCATTGCCGGAGTTGTTAAAGGTATTGGAGCATTTGTAACAGCGATAGCAGGAGCTGCCGTAGCTGTAAATAAGCTTACAAATGACCTTGTTAAATCTAATCAGGTATTTTTAAACCTAACCCGCACTTCTGATATTGCTTTAAGTTCATTTCAAAAATGGAATAGTATCGGGAAAATGTACGGTGTAGACAATGCCGCACAGCAATTGGAAGGCTTAAACCAAAGACTTTTTGAACTGCGTTTGACAGGTCAAGGAGCGCGCGGTTTTCAACTTGCAGGGATTAACCCAACAGGTGACGCAGAAAATGTACTGGAACAACTTAGAAACCGTGTAAGCGGGATGAGCGATACCTCGGCTTCATATCTATTACGAGAGATGGGACTTGATCCTCAAATGCTTCATCTTTTAAGGATAGGACGTGAAGAATTTGCCGCATTAAATAAAGAAATGGAGAAATACCGATTAACGCCGGAACAAAGTAAATCCATTCAAGATATGAATGTCCAGCTGCAAATTGCAAATCAAAAATTGCGATATTTTAGAGATAAGGCAGTACTTAAGTTAATGCCGGTATGGGTAAGACTTGTTAAAAGTTTTGCCCGAGTTACTGAATTTTTAACTAAAGTAATAAAAAAATTCAAAGAATTATCTGTTGTATGGCATGGAGTTATTGTCGGAATCATATACGGTTTAGGACATATTAAACCAGTACAAATGATTTTCAAAGGTATATTATCATCTTGTAATGGTTTAGTAAGAAGTATTCCTTTTGTAGGAAAATTTTTTGGGAAATTAGGTTCATTCGCATTAAAAGCTATGTTACCTTTAACATTATTATATTTACTACTTGATGACTTGGCAACTTATTTTGATGGCGGTGATAGTTTAATAGGTCGTGTTCTTGATTGGGGAAAAGAACGTGGCAGTGAAATTGGCGATGCTTTCAAAAAAATGTTTGGCGGTGATTTCACAGGCGGATTAGGTGATTTAGGCGAGATATCATTACAAATCCTAGAGGATATAGCAAAGGTTTTAGATAGAATCTTTACTATGTTAGCAGATTTCTTCACTCTGGGACTTTGGAGTAAGTTTAAGGAAGAATTATATAAAGGAATACCAGGTGGAGCAGGAGGAATTAAGAGTGAACAATTAGGTTATGTTGGTTCAATTCCTCTTTTGGATGGTGAAACTCGCCGTAGCATAACTAACAACGATAACAGAACCGCAAGCACAAACACAAGTAATGTAGTTAATCAAATAATACATATACAAACAGAGCAACCTGCAGAAGCTGCTGCTAATGAATTTGTTTATGCTCAACGATTATTTGCATAGGTAAAAAATATGGCTGAAGAACAAACAATAACACTTGAAGGTAAAGTTATTGCTACTGCACAAGACGTAATAAGCAATTTTGCAGGAGTATATTTTGATATTATTAATGAACATTCTATAAATATTCAAAATCAAATCACTGATAACTATCTTGAAAATAATACTGCAGTGCAAGACCATATTGCACATTCACCAGTTATAGTAACACTATCAGGACTTGCAGGAGAATTGATATATGTTCCTACTCATGACGATAATGTAGCTGCTATGAAAACAGCATTAGAAACTACAAAGCGACCTGATGGATGGAAAAATAAATTAACAACTATTGACTCCATACTACCACCGGTAACTAATGCAATGCAAGTGGCAAGAAATGCTTATGACTATGTGGAAGCTTCCGTTAACAGATATATAGGAATCGCCGCAAGTTTTATAAATTTCAATAATCCAAAAGATAATTTATACGGAGAACCTGCAGAAAGAGATTCAAGGTTAGAACAAATATACTCTAACTTAATAGCACTCAGGACAAATAATACAGCTTTTAGAGTAACTACCCCTTACAAAGAATTTGATAATATGTATATACAATCATTATCTTTGCGTCAAGGAAATGAAAATTATGTGGGAGATATTTCTATAACCTTTAAACAATTACGATTTACCGAAGTTAAAACAACCGACCCTGACAAAAAAGTTATGGGAAAATACAATGCATATGCTCGGGCATCTGAACAAAATAACGGGAAGGCATTAGGTGAAAAAAAATCATTAGCGGCCGAAGCTTGGGATAAAGGAACTAAGATAATTTAATTAGTTGGAGTATCTGCAACTTCTTGAGTTGGATATGTCATAAAACAAATAGTCTTAACAAAAACTTCTCCTACAGAATGAGGAACAGTTCTGCTCCATTTCATTTCATTTTTATTTTGTATGCTTGGATACTGAATATATTTACCATTTTTGTAATAATCAATATGCTCTAATTCAGTCATATAATAACTATTACAGTTAGCACCCCAAAATACTTTACTATATAATAATTCTTTATCATTCATATCTGGATTCAATATTTTAATCCAAGTATAAGCATTATTATCTTTATCTATTTGAATTTCTTTCCAATTCATATAATGTTTATTATCTATTTTAATATAATCACTTACAAAAATTTCTTTCTTAGTTATTTCTTTTATTAAAGTTTCATTGTTACGCAATATTTCTAATTTCGCAACAGTTCCAGATGGTCCTTCAAGTAGTTTCATGCTTTCTTGAGTATTCAAATTGGCAATAGATTGATTATTAATTTTAGTAATTTTATCACCACGCAATAAAACATTATAAGCAGGAGAATCCGTTTGTGTATGAAAAACGTAACCAACATCTTTTAATTTTCTAAAAAAAAGTCCATATGCTACTTGTTTTTCACCTTCTAAAGCATAAACAGCTGTATTAAATAATAATATAAAAACAATAAGATAACTTAACTTTTTCAAAGGAAACATAATATTCAAACTTAACCTACTTTCTAATAATAATCATAATACGTATAAGGACTTATCAAACCATTCATATATAGTTGACGTAAGTGATAGCGAGTTGCATTTGCTCTGCGATTACGTTCTTGTTGGGCTAAATATTCCTGTTTTTTAATTTTTCTCATATAAGAATTTGTACTTATACAATCAGGCAATTCAACCCTTATACTCTCTGATGATAATTGTGTTTTAAGTTGTGCAAATTCACTTAATTTCTTATCTGATAATACATAATCTACATTAACAGCTTCTCCTACTGTTAATTTAATAGGTTGGCTTTCATAGTTAATAGTTCCAGGGTCACTATTTTCAGGTGTATCATCTGTAACCGGCGGGAAGTAAACAAGCGTTGCTTTACTATTTTTAGGTAAAACTGCAATTTGCCAACTTTCAACAAGTTCATCTTCTACAGTTAAATTAATATTTATTTCTTTTTTTTCTTTATCATAATTACTAATAAGATGACATTTATTATCATCACAAGTAAATATTTTATCTAAAGGTTTTAAATACTCTTGTTCAATCAAATAACTACGATAAAGTAAACCACATAAACCAATAATAAATAATAAAAATATGCTAAAGATAATGAGTATATTCCGTTTAAACGCAGATTTAAAAGAGTAACCGCAATTTATACAAAAATTATCTTGTTTAGATACTTCAAAATGGCATTTAGGACATAATTTCATCTTTATTTTCCTTATTTTGAGATTTTATTGCTGCTAAAGAATCCCTTATATCAATTAAAAGATAAATAATATATTTACTAATAACAACCCATATTAAAATAATTATTGATAAAATAATAGACATAATAAACCAAATAGGGGTATACTTGATGGACTCAAAATATCCATTTTCATCAGGTATAAAAGCCCCTAAAATGGCTATCCAAAATATAATAATTACTAGTATAGCCAATCCAATACCACAAGCAGTGTCAAAATCGACAAGTGTTCGTCCAGCATATAATATAAAATCTTTCAAAGAGTTACTATCTTTTTTGGAAGATGTTTCTTCTATTTCCATAACAGTTAAATCATTACCACAATATTCACAAACAGTAACATCTTCCGCTAATTCTTTCCCACAATTTGGACAAAACATATTCTTAACCCTTTCATTCAATAAGTTCATGTTATATACAAAATTTTAGATGTCAATAGTCAACCTTCTATAAAAATTATGCAAGAGATAACAACAATAACCTCACATCCAAATCAAAGAATGCAGCTTGTGCTGGATAACAACGAAACCGTTGATTTTCGACTTTATTACTGTGCAAGAATGCAAGCTTGGTATTACGATTTCACTTATAAAAACTTTACAGTTAACTGTTCTAAGGTTGTACTTTCTCCAAATAGTGTGAGAACTTTTAAACGTTTAATTCCTTTCGGTTTAGCGTTTATAAGTAATGGCGACACAGACCCTTTTGAAATTGATTCGTTTTCAAGCGGGCAGGTTAATATGTATGTTTTGAATACGGCAGAAGTTCAACAAGTAGAAGAAGAAATATATTATCAATGATAAAAAAACAAGGTATATATAGAGTTACAATATATTCAAATGAAAATACGATTATTGTAAAATCACCGATTACAGCTCAAATCAATATTACACGTGGTGTTATGTGCGATGCGACAAAAGCAACGGTGCAGCTTTATAACCTTGCGCCATCAACCCGTAACAGCATATTTCAAGACGTTTTTACCTATGATATTCAAAAATGGAAATATGTACACGTTGAAGCAGGTTACGGTAATGAAAATTCTATGTCTATGATATTCAAAGGCAGAATTTTACAAGCTTATTCGTATAAATCAGGCGGTCAAACAGATGTTATAACAGAAATTCAAGCACAGGCATTAGATATTTTAGATTGTCAAACATCCATTACCGTAGAAGCAGGAACCTCAAAACGCGAAGCAATCCAACAATGTGTAAATGATATGCCTAATGTGATTTTAGGTAATATGGGTAACATTGAAGGAAATTTCTTAACTTCAACAACTTTTGAAGGTAATAGTCTAAATACTATAAATGAAATCGTTGGCGGTAATGCCTTCGTTGATAACGGTGTTTTAAATATTCTTTTAAATAATGAAGTATTGGACGTTCCTGTACCTGTCATTACAGACGATTCAGCGTTGCTTGAAACTCCTATGCGCCGTGATGCAAATTTAACAGTAAGAATGCTCTTTCAACCAGATTTAGTTGTTGCACAGCTTTTAGAAATTAAATCAAGCATTTCACCGAATTTTAACGGGCAATATAAAGTTTTAGGCTTTACACACGATTTAACTTTTGGAGATGGAATAGCAGGTTCACGAACTACAACTGTTGATTTGTGGATTGGTCCATTATTACCGGGAGCATCGGAAGCCTCACAATCCAATAAAATTGACAGCAATTTTAATAAGGTTAAAGGTTTTGATATATCAACTGTAAATCCTGCTCCTGTTGGGAGATGGTTAAAACCAGTTAAGGGAAAATTAACAAGTCCTTATGGCCGACGTTCACGACCTGTTAAAGGAGCAAGTACACAGCATAATGCTTTAGATATTGGGGTGCCTGTAGGTACTCCGGTAAAAGCTCCGGCAGATGGAAACGTTGCTGCTGCTAAACTTATGGATGGTTACGGTTATTGTATATTCCTATTTCATGGAATATTAAACGGTGTAAGTGTTGATAGCAGATATGCACATTTGAGCAAATTTGCAGTAAGACAAGGACAAAATGTTAAAGCCGGGGAAATTATTGGATATTCAGGCGGTGCTAAAGGCGCGCCGGGAGCAGGTTATTCAACAGGTCCACATCTTCATTTTGAAATAAGAGAAAACGGGGAACCAGTTAATCCGATAAAATATGTAGGAGCTTATTAAATGCAAATAACAAATTCTTTTTTAAGTCAGGCGACACAGCCTGATATGCTCACAACATTAAAATCTCTTAAAGAAAATACAGGTAAAGAGCTAAACTGTATGCGTATTGGAATTATACAGGAGTTTTACCCCGAAGATTTGACGGTTCAAGTTTTAATTTCAAATAAAAAAGATACGGGATTAAATCCTGACGGTACAAAGCAAATGAGAGATTTTGCGCCCATTCGCGCTAAACTCTGTTATTGCAACCCTTTTTTAAGTTTTCCGCTAAAAAAGGGTGATGAATGTGTTTTATTATTTTCCGATAGAGAAATTGAAAGTTGGTTTATCAATGGTGATGTAAACCCTATAAATCATCCAAGAATGCACGCTTTTACAGATGCGGTTGCAATCGTCGGATTAAGGTCATTACCTAATATGATTCAGATATTAGCAGATTGTTTGAATTTATTTTATGGTCAATCAAATATAGCATTGAGTGAAGAACTTATAAATATTACAGCTCCAACTGTTCAGGCGGCTAATTTGCAAGCAATGAACGGAGCAAGCGGGAATTTAGTAGATAGTCAAGAAAAAATGCTTGCAAAAGTAGAACACGGGATAATTACAGAGATTTATTAATGAAAATTCGAAATATTGATAAAACAAATGATTGGACATTTGGACAGGGGTCAAACAATTACGTACGAGGAGCGTATGCAGTTGCTATCGATATAAAAATGAAACTTCAAGAATGGACACAAGACTGTTTTTTTAATTTACCTGCAGGTATTCCTTGGGATGTTCGATTGGGTTCAAAAAATCAAAAATACTTATTAGATGTTGATATCTTAAGAATTTCACGCAGTGTTGAAGGGGTTTTAAATATATTTAATTTTGAAAGTTCTGTAGATGTTCAAACACGGCGATATAGATGTTCTTTTAACGTATATCAAGCATATTCAACAGAATTACTACCAATCAACTTTGAATTTTCAATTTAAAAAGATTATAAAATAAAAGGATTATAAAATGGCAGAAGGAATAACTGATAACGGCTTAATATTAGATGATTACAATACTATCTTAAGTAATATCCAAGCGGATATGAATTCTATTTATGCCTCTGATGGTGATAGTATAAATTTTAGCTCTGAAACTCCTGACGGGCAAATGACAAATATTTTAGCACAAATGGGAAGTGACTTAAGAGAATTGTATCGAGAAGTTTATAATTCATTTGACCCTTCAAAGTGTTCAGGAGTAATACAAGATAGCCGCTTTGCTATTAATTATTTATTTCGTCAAGGCGGTACTTTTACCATTCAAAACATTGATGTTACAGTTAATCAAACTGTTACTCTTCAAGGTTTAGATGCTTCTTATAACGATATTAACGCAGCTTCTTATACTGTCTCAGATAATGCAGGGAATTTATGGTATTTAATTGATACTATTACTATTGAACCAGGTATACATTCATTACCATTTAGAGCTAAAAATATGGGTTTGGTTCAAACTGTTGTAGGAACAATTACCACGCAAGTTACAACGGTTTTAGGTGTTGTATCTGTTAATAACTCAACAGCCCCAACAACCTTAGGTGCAGACCAAGAAACTGACAGCGCTTTCAGAATACGACGTGAACGCTCAACCGAAAAAAGCAGTTTAAATAATATTGATGCAATGCTTTCTCAAATTCTTGATCTTGACGGTGTTTCTGATGCGACAACTTGGGTAAACAATACAAACGAAACAGATTCTACAGGCACATTACCGGGCTACATTTGGGTCATAGTCGAGGGCGGAGCCAATTCAGATATTGCAAATGCTATCTACACAAATGCTTGCGGACATGGAACACGTGGAGAAATAAGTGTTGATGTTCCTGCAGTTTCAGGACAAATTTTTAATACTCATTTTGACCGCCCGACTCCGATTCCGCTTTATATAAAATTTGATTTTCAAGTAACAGGTAGTCTGCCTGCTGTTGATTTTTTAAGTATTAAAAATGATATAGTGGAAAATACCCGTTATACATTAAAAGAGAATGCAGAAACTTCAAAATTAACTTGTATCGCAGCAGATGCGATTATAAATAACGGGGGCGGCGGATATGCTTTAAACTTACAGATTTCGACAGATGGAACAACGTGGACTGATTATATCCCATATACATCTATTGCTAACAAATTTGTTGTAGATGTCAGCAGAATTCAAATAAATACTATAGAGGAGTAATTTGTGGATTATACACAATATTTAGAACAATTAAAAGAATATTACGCAAATTTACTAATTATTCAGTACAATGGAAAACCCAAAGCAACACAAACAATTATTACATTAGTAAAATTATTATGGGCATCCATAGTTTTACTTCAAATCAGAGATGCATTTAACTGGAAAACAGCATTTGGGAAACAATTAGATATCATTGGTGCATGGGTTGGAGTAACGCGGTTTTATAATGGACAGTTATTTTATTTTCGCCCTTGGTTTTCGTTGATTGACTGGAATTCGGAACCAGATAACTTGCAAGGCGGTTTTTCAACATACAAGAATATTGAAACGTTAGAAGGCGGATTTTTAACATATGAAAATATTTTACCCACTCAAAACAGATTAAGTGATGAAGCTTTTAAAACAATGATTGGTTTAAAAATCATAAAAAATAGTATACCTACTACATGCAAATCTATTGACAATGCTATTTGGGAATATTTTAACGGAAGTGTATATACTACCTGGGATGTAAAAACTCTGACTTATTATTATAAGAGTGAGTTAGCCGAAGTAATAGAAGTAGCTAAAGAAAAAAATGTTTTACCTGTTCCGACAGGTGTACATATTGAGTTAAAGGAGATTATAGAAAATGCCTAAATTACCAAGAGTAACAGCAAAAATATTTGCAGGAAATGCCCCGGAAAATGATTTAGGACAATTCGGGTCTGCCAAAAATGGTACTAAAATAACCAATAATGATATTTCAGTCTTACAAGAATTACCAGCATTTACACAGGGTTGGAGTTCTGCGGTTATATCAAACAGAAATTATCCGACACTGCAAGAAATGAACTCGGTTCAACGTATAGCTTCACAACAAATCGCTTATACTCTACAAAATGGTATGCCTGAATGGGATGAGAACACTACATATTATACTAATCAGTTTTGCAGAGTAGGAAAAGATTTTTACTGTTCTAAAATAGACGATAATACCGGAAATAATCCACAATTAGCAACAAATGAATGGGAATTATGGTCAGGTGGTGGTGGCTCTGGCGGAGCTTCCCGTAACATCGGCGAAACCGTATTTTCTCTTTTACCACTAACCGACGCAGGTTTGCATATGCTAGATGGTTCTTTATTACCAGGTGCAGGTAGTTACAGAGCATTTGTACAATATATAGCTAAACTTTATGGTGATGGGACAAATATCCCTGCTTATTTCACTACCGAAGATGAATTTCAAACATCTGTTGAAAAATATGGAGTTTGCGGCAAATTCGTATATGATAGTAATGCAAACACTGTAAGGTTACCTAAAGTTACAGGTATAGTTGAAGGAACACTTGACCCGAACGCATTAGGTGAGCTTGTGCAAGCAGGTTTGCCAAACTTACAGCTTAGTATAAATTCAGCAGGAGCTCATACGCATACACGCGGCACTATGAATATTACCGGGAGTTCTGTTTATACTGATAGTTTTCCAACCGGTACTTTTTCAGGCGCTTTCTATAACGGCCAACAAGGTGTAGGTAAAGAAGGTGGCGGCGGTAGCGCTTCTAGATATAGTTCATTAAATTTCGATGCTGCACGAAGTTGGACCGGTAATACATCATCAGCTGGAAATCATACCCATACTGTAACCAGTGGTAACAGTATATATGGCGCTAATTCTACTGTACAACCTCAAACTGTCAAAGGATTTATGTATATTGTTGTTGCAAATGCTACTAAAACTGAGGTTGAAGTAGATATTGATAACATTATGACCGATGTAAACTTAAAAGCTAATACTGCATTAAATAATTTAACTGAAACTGGAGAAGCACACTTCGATAGTCGATATCTTAAAAAAACAGAACAAGCAACTATAACAAACTGGAGTTTCCCATCTTCAAGATATATTGATTTGTCTAAGGGTGCTTCCGGTACAGAATATACTGCACCGGCTAATGGTTGGATTCGGTTTAGAATGGCTGTAACACCAGCTACGGAAGGTTATATATCCATACAATCAACAAGCGGGTTGGCGGTAAATAATTATGCAACTAAAGGACATCATCCTGAGACGTACTTGCCTGTTAGAGAAAACCAAAAGTTTACTATTACACACATTTCCGGAATGACAACCGTTGATATTTTTAGGTTCTATTATGCACAAGGTATACCGTCAACATAAATGAAAGGAAATAAACAATGTTTTATGTAGAAGATGAAAACAATAAAATTGTATTATTTGATGAAGATATAGAAAATATACAGAATTCATTACTTTTTCTACCGCAATATGGGGATTATGAAATAAAAGAAACAGACAGACCAATTATTGATTATCAATTTGCAGATACAGAAGAATACATAAATGAGCAAGCACAAGCACGAGAAACCTCGTTTAATGAAGAATTTTTCAATACTTCTTTGGGATATATCAGACGAAAAGTTACAATGAAAGATGGCAGTACAAAGGATTTTTTAACTGATATCTTACCATTGTTGCAGGTTGGAGTACCTATTATCAGTTACGATAAACCGGATTTCACGACAGATGAAATACCGGCTCAAAACACTGATAAACTGGTAACAGAAGAATTTATAAATGAATGTAAGCAGCAAGTATTGAAAGATTTTTACGGTGCTGCAGGAAGCGGGGAATAATGAAAAAACTATTTATCATACTCGGGCTTTTGCTCATCTGTAGTAATGCGGTGTTTGCCGTTGATTCCGCACAAGTTGTTGAAGAAAACAAAGCAGTAGTAGCCGTGCAAAAACAACCCACAAATGAAAATAATAAACAGGCGGTTAAAAATAACTAGTTCTCAATTGTCATTGTGGTCAACGGAAAGGTTAAGGATACTGTTAATTCTGAATCCACCCGATAGGTGGGGATTTTTGATAGTTTGGAGATTTTAAGAAATGATAGCTGATGAAAATAAGATTTTATGGTACGAAGATGATGAAATGCAAATATGCTTCAACTGTATTCCAAAAGTAAAGGAACGTTTTATAACCCCTTATCACACAGCAGAAGAAGCAGAAGAAATTAAAAAAAAGCCATATAAAAATCTGAAAGACTTGGACGTATATATTTGGGATGAGAACACAGAACAAGCCTACACCTTTACAATACCGAAAGGTTATACTTATGACGGGGCTTCAATTCCCCGTCTGTTCTGGCGGTTAGTAGGCGCAAATACTGATAATACTTTTATGATAGCTGCGATATGTCATGATTGGACGTGCGAACATCATGAATGCGTAGGATATAACCGTTATTTATCTACAATGATATTTAATAACCTTTTAAAAGTAGGCGGAGTAAATCCGTTTAAAAGATGGTTAATAAAACATTCTGTTGATAATTTCCAAAAGTTCTGCGGATGGGAGAAGTGATGAAAGAGTTTTTAAAAAATTATTTAGCTTCAATTTTAACTATGATTACATTGACAGGAAGTATTATCTTTTGGTTTTTTACCATGAACGGTATTCCGCCGCGTGTCAATAAACTTGAACAGAATTACACAGAACTACGAACCCAAGTAATCAAAAATGATACAAAAATAGATGTAATACTTGAAGATACAAAGTTTATGAAACAATTAATGACCCAACGTTATGTAATACCAAATTAAGAGGGATTTTAATGAAACGTATAATAATACATTGGACAGCCGGAGCTTATCAGCCTAATACAACAGATTTTGAGCATTACCATTACTTAATTAACGGTGATGGTCTGCTTATTAACGGTAAATATAAACCCGAAGATAACTTAAACTGTAATGATGGCAAATATGCAGCGCATACCGGCGGAGGTAATACAGGCTCAATCGGTGTAGCTATGTGTGGTATGCTTAATTATTCCTCATTAAAAGGAATCTCAAGCACTAAATACCCGCTTACAAAGACACAATGCGAACGCTGCTTTAAACTTATTGCAGAGTTATCAAAGAAATATAACATTCCAATAACACCGCAAACAGTAATGACACATTACGAATTTGGCTATCGCAATCCAAAGACTTCCTCAGCAGGGAAAATTGATATTACTACACTCCCACCTTATCTTATATCTTCAGATAAAATTGGTGAATTTATTCGTTCTAGCGCCCGCTGGTATTTAAATAAAATTTAATATATAACTCTTTATCCTTTCTAGCCTTGCAGCAATGCAGGGCTTTTTTTTATTTTTAATATACATTTTTCCCCCCTGTGGAGCAGTTATGAATTATTAAAGAATATGCTCAAAATTCTGAAAAACGTTATGACATTTCAAATGGAATTCTTTTGTGTGAAGAATGTCATAAAAAATTACACCCTTGGATGAAATAAATTTTAGTTTTTTAGTAATTCATCAATATCAATATTAAAGATTTCTGTTAAATCTTTAGCAATACCTTTATAAGCTAATTTTTTCTCTACATTTGTCAATTTTTTGATAAATGCACAAGCAGTATCATACGTATATTGTTCAGAAAGCGGTTTACTGCATTCTTCTTGAAGTTTTTGTTGTGCAATTTTTTTATTTTTTTCTTCCAATAATTTTTGTTTTTGTCTTTCTTCTCGTTTTTTTATTTGGATTTCTTTTTCTTCTTGTTCTTTTATCTTTTCAGCCTTTACTTCATCACTTAAAGAAGCCCAGTAAGCACAAGGATTATCTACTTTTGGATTATTTTTGATAATTTCAGGAACATCATCAAGGGTTACAGTCTTTTTAGAAGAGAAAGTTTTAAGAGAAACAACAACATCTTTTATAGGCTTTATATCTTCTACTATTGTTGTTTGTTTTTTATTTTTTCTCTCTTTATTTGTTCTTATTATGAAACGGTCGGATTCTGACTGTTTTAAAAGTTCATTTTCTGGCTGTTCAGAGGTCGGATTTTGAACTTTTGGGGTTAAAAGGTACTTATTATAGTTCCCGCGTATTTTACCCCTCTTAGATTTGATTATAAGCCCCTTGTTGATTAATTCTTTTATTCCTTCTTTGGCAGAAGTTAATCCCATTGCTCCTTCAGTTGCTATATATTCCATTGAAGGGAATACTACAGAGCCATTTTCAGGATTGTAACAATCGATAAGTACCCATAAAACAGTTTTTGTTTGTGGTTTTAAACCAAAATGTTTCAAATTGTGAAGAACAATTTTTGTCAATTCAAATCCTGTAATTGCATGCTGTACATGCTTTTTGGCTGTTTGCTGCATAAAATACTCCCCCTAATCTTAAATTTTTGCATTACAACTATTGCCCTTAGGGGTTCATTCTGCTATAATAAATTTGTTGATGATTTATTAAGGCTTTTGGAACTCCCAAAGGTCTTTTTTAATATTTAGTTTTTTTAAGCATGCTTGAATCATGCTCTTTACTCATGATATATGTTGTGATATTGTTTTGTCAAGGGTTATATAAAACGTTCAAAACGTAATAGTAACACGGTTTGAAACGGTTCTAAGAAGGGTATCAAGAGTATGGAAAAAGTGTATAGTTATGATGAATTAGCAAGTATCTTAGGGTGTTCAAGAACGGCAATCGCGAAGAAAGTAAAACCAGATGAGAATAATCCAAGTGTCGAACGTTATAAAAACCGTTTTGAAGTGGTTATAAACGACGGTAAAAAATGTATACTTATTGATGATGAAGCACTTGAAGAGGAAAAATTAAAATCAAAGGGTTTTAAAAACGTTGTAAATAACAGTTCTAACACCTCTGAAATGCAGTCAGAATCTAATAAACAAGTTAAAGAAGACGAATCAAAAGCAGAGAAATCCTTAGATGTTACAGAACGTTACATGGATAAGTTTTTAATGATGCAGCAACACCTATATAACCAGTTACACGACAGAGATAAACAAATTTTACTTTTAAGTGTTAACGAAAAACAGAAGGAAGAAGCCTTTATTCGTACGCAAGCAGAAAATTCTGAACTAACTGAAAAATATAACGTTATGCAAAAAAAATATAACATTGCGAAAAAGGTTATATATTGTTTTATAACGTTAGCTTTAATTTATGGAACGTTTGTTATAACCATGAAACAAAATTATAATAACGTTACTAATGATTTACAAAACGTTTCAGGAAACGTTAATAACGTTCAACAACAGGTTATAAACGACAAAAAGGCTGCCGAAGTGCAAGAAGTAGTAACACCTCAAGCACCTCAGCAGGCTAAGAATGCAAATGTACAGCAAAAAAGAAAGTAAACTTAATCATCGATTGCTATATAGTTTAATATATCTGCTTTGTCGATTCCAAGTAACGGGTTATCAGCCGGTATATCGCCATTATTCCCGATTTCAAACTGCAACCAGTCGTTAAACTCTTCGTCTGTAATTTCATCCGGAACTGTGCAAAATCCGGTTATTGGTATTATTTTACTCATTTTTGTTCTCCTACTTTTAAAATTTCCTGCTGTGCTAATATACACAACATAGTAAAATCTTCTACTAATCTGTTTATCTCTTTAATTTCAACGGTAAAATCAATATTTGAGTTTACTTTAATACCATCTGAAATTTCCAGTAAATCTTCTATAAATTGTATCTGCAATTGTTTAATTTTATCTAAGTCATATTTTCTAAGTCTACAACTCCATCTAATTTCGTGTTCATTCATTTTTCACCTCAAAATTAATTTCTTTATATAATTGGATTTTCTTAATATTTTGTAACAATTCGGTATTTACCGATAATGATAATTATGTAAATACACTCGTTTCTTTTTTGATTGATTGAAAAACCTTTGCCCGGTCTTTTAGATTCTCCCGTTCCTGCTGCGTGAGAGTTGTAAAATCTGCCCAACATTTTATGCAGTAATTAATCGTGTCTTCTGGCCAACTTAGTTTATTTGAGTTACTCCATTTACTCATCTTTTATTTTCTCCATCTTTGTTTGGTATTTTCCTAAGTTATTCCAAAAACCTATATCAATATAATCGGTTTGAATCTCATATATGTTTATTATGCCCATTTTTAAAGCTTTAATAAGCGCTTTAGATTTAGTATATTCTTCCAATTTATTAAAAATATTTTGGATATGTGTCTTGACTGTATATGTACTTATAACAAGTATTTGCGCTATTTGTTTGTTACTATAACAAAACAATTGTAATACTTCTCTTTCTCGTTTAGTTAGCATTTATTATTGCCCCTCTTGCATATCTTCTTGTTCTTAATGAATTTATTTTGCTTACGGTTTCTTGATTATACAAAAGTAACATACCGTGTCCTCTAGATGGTTTATGTGTTCTATATTGCGAAAATTCAGCTCTTCCAAGATATACGGTAAACCAACCTACAGGTATTTTCATAATTTTACTCAATTGCGGCAATGTAAAATATTGGTTTTCAAATTTAGGGTCATATTTGTGTTGATTCATCTTTTAGTACCTCGTTGATTATTTGATATCAGTTTTTAATAGGTCACGATATAAATTTGTTGGAGGTGATGCCAAATCACATATAAAATTTATAATTGGTAAAATAATTATTATAAGTGCCCATATTTTATTTATCATTATTCCTCGCTTTCTGACTGAAGCCATTGTTTATCATATTCTTTATTCGTTCGTAGTTAGTTATCATTTGTTCATCCTCGATTTAATCACCCTATTTACTGCAAGAAGTTTATTTTTATATTCTTTTATCTTTTGTTCAAGATGTTTTTTATGTTCTTCTAACTCTGCATTAGATAAAAGTTTTGGAGCTTTTACAATATAAACATCAATCATTATAAATATCTCCTATTACTTCAAGTTCGCTGCTATAGTAATTATCAAAATCAGCTTGTATATCTTCAAAAATAATTACAAATCTTGCTAAATCTTCTGACCATTCAATTTTTGCTGTAATATCTATTTCTGATAAAATATTTACTATATCCCCCTCATAAATCAGCTTGCCGTTTTTGTCTTTTAAGCCCGTGCATTGAACAACTTTTTCTTCTCCGATATAACTGGCTCTCTTTTTATCATTGGAATTATACCATTCAACGACACCTCGTTCGTAATCAATATTGATTACATCATGCATTGTGTTATCGTCTTTATCATAAATTCTAAACCTAAACCTATCTTGCATCTTCTTGCTCCTTTATTAATTCAAACCAAATCTTAAAAACAAGGGTGCCTTCGTATTCTAGGTCGCTGTGTTTTCCGTCAATAATTTGAACATTTGTAATTTTTCCATATATTCTTTTTTCTGTATCATTTGCTTGAGGATAACCACATGCGAAACAACATTGAGGCTCTTTGCTTTTTAAAAGAGCGTTATTAATTCTTGTTATCCAATAAGGGTTATATAATCTATACTCGTGCGTTTTCTCGCCTGATTTTATTTTCTCAAACCATTCTTTTTTAAGATTAAATGTTAGCATCCTTCCAAAATTCCTTTCACTTTTTCCTTATCTAATTCGTTAGCTTTCATCAGCTCGGTTGTTAAATTGGCGAGAGCTTGGGCGAAGTCTTGGGCATGAGCACTATAAGAATATTTAAACGTATTAGGTTCAACGGCAACAGATATAGTCCCTCTGCCCTTTTCATAAATTGAAATACTGTAATCACTAAACCCTATCAGCTTAATAATCTCCAGTTGTTTTTCGGCGGTGAAGTCGGGGTATTCTAATTCTGGAGTTTCCCAATCTTTGTTATCATCATCCCAAGAATACGAAGTACGAGAAAAGCAACATTTCTCTTTCCATTCTTCAAGGGTATCGCATCTAACATACTCATATTGAGTATCTAAATCACCCATATCAAGCCATCCGCAATATTGCTGTTTGCATCCTGCCGTACGCATCATTTCTTCTATGTGGTTTGTCATGTTATGTCCTTTCAAAAAATTCTCTAAATGTATTGTGCCCATATTGACCTTCGGTTGCGGTTAATACTTCCTGCAAGGTCATTTTGTCTTTGTATTTGTCTTGGTTGTTTTCAAGATAGTTATTTGTACCAAAACTGCAAGCTCCTGTTATTGTTCTGTAAGCTATTACCCAGTAATTAAAATCTTTCTCTGCATCTTTATCAATTCCTTGATATTGGCTTACATCTCTATCAGAAGTTTTAAATAACCAATCTAAATATGCTTGCTTAACAGTATTCCCATGAGCATAAACATCATTTTTAAAGAAGATATAGGCTGTTTTACCTTGTGACTTAGTTTTTAAAATGTTACCTTTTGCTGTTATAACTTCGCAGAAAATACCATCAATTTTTCTATATCTGCCATTTTGCCAATTTAGAGCTGTTTGGACTTCGTTATAAAAATCTTTCATAAAGTTTTTGTTAGGTTGTTTTGTTTTTTTGTATTTGATGTTAGTACCTTGCAAATCAAGCCAGCCACCTACTGTGAGGTTATCAGGCAAGCTTGTAATGTTAGTACCTTGCAAATTAAGCCAGCTACCTACTGTGAGGTTATCAGGCAAGCTTGTAATGTTAGTACCTTGCAAATCAAGCCAGCCACCTACTGTGAGGTTATCAGGCAAGCTTGTAATGTTAGTACCTTGCAAATTAAGCCAGCCACCTACTGTGAGGTTATCAGGCAAGCTTGTAATGTTAATACCTTGCAAATCAAGCGAGCCACCTACTGTGAGGTTATCAGGCAAGCTTGTAATGTTAGTACCTTGCAAATCAAGCGAGCCACCTACTGTGAGGTTATCAGGCAAGCTTGTAATG
>Ga0209064_1001262_pt1 | contig 42229 bp, 47 predicted proteins | sample Inofromicrocosms_FD_187498 | JGI IMG/M metagenome (GOLD analysis project Ga0209064, IMG submission 187498) | Mouse cecum microbial communities from Vienna, Austria - Inoculum for glucosamine and mucus D2O microcosms (SPAdes) (version 2) | ecosystem: Host-associated > Mammals > Digestive system >... | reverse complement strand
CGCCCATATCAGTGATGATGAGTATTTCAGTCACATGGTTCTGGATGACCTCAACCTGATTATCCGGGATATTCGGGAAGCCCACAAAAAGGACAGTGAGAGTGCGCCCCAGACCACCGTTGCCGATGAATTGAAAGAAAATCTCGAAGCAGTCGAAAATTTCAAGGGCAGCCGGGATGAAAAGCTGGTTGTCCTTTACTGCAAGCAGCTCGGTATCAACTATAAAAATCTGTCAGACGAAGAATTTCGCTGGCTGATTCGGATTCTCAAAAAATCAAAGAAAATGGGAACGCCTATCAGCCAGAGGAAAAAACGGTAAAAAAAACCGCTGTTGCATGGTTGGGGTGCCTTCCATGTAGCAGCGGTTCTTGCTGTGGTTATTATTTCATTCGTTTTCTTAATATCCGGCGATAATTTGTTTCTCCCTTTGGTGCGTCCTGTATAATTTCCAACACACCATCTTCAAGCATTTTATCAATGCGATTAGAAATCCATACATCACTAATTCCAAGTTGATATTTTCCTAAAACATTACCTATAACAATAGCCATTTTGAATTGCTCTGGCTGTTCCGCAATTTCACGAAGAATGAAACTATCATATATATCTTCTGAAACACTTTGCAATTTACCATTTAGCATTGCACGCAAAGGTGCATTTTCATTTTGAAGTTGATTCCATTTCATAGCACAAGCTGAAAGAAATACAGGCTTAGCTTTTTCTTGTAGAGTTATATATTTTCCCCATTCGCCAGGAGAAACCTCACCCCATGCTATTTTGGATATCATAGTATTTTCTTTTCCATATTCCCAGGCAGGTAACTTAACCAAATAAATTGTTGTCTGACAGTTTAATGGTCGAAGTTGTTTCATAAGCCAGTACATACCGCAAAGTTCATCCGGATTATAGCTATACCAAATACGAACTTCTTCCCCAGCTACATATCGTTCAATAACCGAAGACAATGTAGTTTTAATTTTCTGTATTTTTTCTTCAACCTGATAGTCTAAATCCTCTACAAACCAGACAGACAGCATTTTCTTGAGAACATTTTTCCGCTGTTCGCCAATTCCATTATCAGAAATATCTCCCACACTAAGAGCCATATCAAAACAATAAACATCACTGCTCTTGCCTCCCAATGGAATAGCATTCTCCCAAGCAATATGTTCTTGTTCCTGTGCTTGAATTTGTGCTTCTTTCATTTCATCTGAAGATGGAACACTCCCATCTTCGTGCCTCATAAAGACCGAAACTGCACTTCCTCTATACTTTCCCTTACCGTAAGTTTGGGCAATTTTCAAACTTCCACAGGCACTTTCACCAAATACAATTTCAATCATCTTATATACCTCCGATTTAATTACTCCCGTATGAATAAATTATATCATGCAAAACAATTTCTTCTGCCCGGTTGTGAATGTTATTACAACGCTGCACCCATTCCATTTGTTGAGTTCGCTTCAATTCCTCTGTCACGCCCTCGGTGGCTTTCATCTGCTCCATGATAGTGTCTAACCGTTCCTGTGCCTGTTCGTTCAGGTCTGCAAGATATGTCCACAATTCTCCGGTCAGTATCAATGTATTCAATCTGGCTGGGTGGACTTCCCTTAAATATTCCCGGTGCATCCGTCCGTACTTTCCGATAGGGCGGTGTTCCTCCGGCAGTTTCAAGTCCGGGATGTAGTAATCTCCGACAAGGATATAATCAATTCCGTTTTCCGTTATTCTTGGTTTCAATTCTCTCATGTTCCTTACCTCCTGTGGAAGCAGGCTCGTCTGGTACTAACTCAATCACATCGGTAATCTCACAATTCAGCGTTTCGCAGATACGGGCTAATGTATCCATGCTGATGTGCTTTCCCTCTTTGCTCATGTTGGCAATCATATTTGTTGTCATACCAGCAGCAAGCCTTAAATCCTCTTTCCTCATATCACGCTCTAACAGTGTGTGCCAGAGTGGTTTATAGCTGATGTGCATATTGTTTTCCTGCCTTTCTATCCATACCACCGGGGCGGCTGCCCCGGCAGGAACTTTTCTCTTATTATAGCACCAATCTTGTGAAATCACAATTTATTCTTGTATCCTGCCGCTGATACCGTCTGGATTGGCTTTCCCTTTCTTTTTGTTCCCTTTAATTAGCCATGAACTGCTTGAACCCATAGCGCGTCGTGAAGTGGCAGATTCAAAAGAAGTCAGATTCTACTTGTCGGTCGGTGCGGTAGAAGCCGGCGGTGTGGAAACCCCGGAAGGATTTGTTGTATTTAAAGGCGCGGCTGTTAACGAAAAAACATCCATTAAGGCCATGGGGGAGAAAGCGGCAAAGCGAAGAGATGAATTGCTGCAAAGTGATAAGGTTCAAGACCTTGTTTTAATGGAAGATGTATTATTTTCAAGTTCATCGGCAGCAGCACAGTTTCTTTTGGGATATAATGTCAGCGGACCGGCAACATGGAAAGATGTAAACGGGAAATCGCTGAAGGACTATAGCTTAATGCAGAATACAGTTTCGGAAAATAATGGTAATTAACAGATAAGACGGAAACAATTTATAAGAGAGAGCATATAGCACAGAGGTGTTGTTGCCTTCTCTTTTAATTTTTGAAAAAAATAATATTTTTTGTCACACAGATAAAAATACATTGTCTAATGAAACAGGAGGTAAAATCTATGAACAAAAAAACCAATGAAGAATTACAGGCTTTGGTGGATAAAGCCACGGTGGGAGATAAAAAATCCCTCGAAACCCTTATTGAAGGCGTACAGGACCTTGTATTTAACCTGTCTTTGCGGATGCTGGGTACATTCGCAGATGCGGAGGACGCCACACAGGACATCTTGCTCAAAATGATTACCCATCTGTCCTCCTTCAGAGGCGAAAGTTCCTTTACTACATGGGTATTCCGTATTGCCGTTAATCATCTGAAAAATAACAAAAAGCATATGTTTGCCCACTATCCTTTAAGCTTTGAGTTTTATGGGGATGATATAAAAAACGGTAAAATACAGGACTTGCCGGATTTAACCCAAAATGTGGAAAAAGATATCTTAGCGGAAGAGTTAAAAATGTCATGTACTAACGTGATGCTGCAATGTCTTGATGTGGAAAGCAGATGCATTTTCATATTGGGAACCATGTTCAAGGTTGACAGCCGTATCGCAGGGGATATTTTGGAATTGACGCCGGAAGCATATCGCCAGCGGCTTTCCCGTGTGCGCAAAAAAATGGCAGACTTTCTTGGGGAGTATTGCGGGGAATACGGAAGCGGCAGATGCAGGTGCAAAGACAGAGTCAATTATGCAATACAAAGCCGCAGGCTGAATCCCTTGCAGCTGGATTATACAGCTGCCACGGAAATTCCTGTAAAGACCATGATTGACGTAAAAAGCGCTATGGAAGATATTGACGATTTATCACAGGATTTTTCTTTCTGTAAGCCTTATGAATCGCCGGAACATACAAAGCGCCTTTTACAGGAATTTTTGGATTCTACGCAGTTTTCGGTTATTAAAAATTCGTAAAGGAGATTATGATATATGAATATACAGTTCATTACAGATTACTTGTCACAGTTAAGCGCAAATAATAATCGTGAGTGGTATCATGCCCATAAAGAAGATTATAAAAGAGCAAACGCTGAATTTGAAGAATTACTGCAGACTTTGATATGGGAAATCGGAAAATTTGACGACAGCATTATACATAACACCCCCGGGGAACTTACATTTAAACTGGTACGGGACACTCGTTTCAGCCATGACAAGTCTCCTTATAATCCTGCTTTTCGTGCCCATATTTCCTCTAAAGGAAAACTTCCTGTTCCTGTGGGATATTACCTTATGATAAAGCCCGGCAATCAGTCCTTTTTGGGCGGCGGTCTGTTTGCGGACATGTTTAAGGATGCAACCGGGATGATACGGGATCATATTGTTAAAAACGGCAAGGAATGGGAAAGGCTGATTCATGAGCCGGAGTTTGAGAAATATTTCACTGTACAGGGAACTGCATTAAAGAAGGTCCCGGCAGGATATGAAAAGGAACATCCCCAGGCGGAATATTTAAAGTTTAAGAGCTGGTATCTGGAATATCCCTTGAAGGATGAAGAGTTAAAGGATGAGGAAGCATTCCTTGCAAAGGCGACAGAGCTTTTCCGGATTATGAAACCCTTTAACGATTATCTGAACAGAGCGCTTGCGGATTTTCAAATGCCCGCAAGATAAATCAGGAGATTTTAAGCTTAATATTTGAAAAGCAATGATTATAAAAAATGGCAGACTGATATTTTTTTGCGTGGATAGCGATAGAAATGACCTGCTTGCAGGGTATTTGAAAAGCATCGCGACAACCCGCTGATTTCCTGCAGCTCTCTATTAAAAGGAGGGAATCTGAATGAAACAGAAAATGAAAAGATTTATGGCAGGATATGACCACGGAAAAACTCTTAAGTTATTGCCTTTATTTTGGCTTTAACAGCAACAGCACAATGGAGCCTTCTAATGACCAGTTTATAGAAAATCCCATAATACATTTTTTATGGAGAAAAAAGCGGGTTGAGAAGAGATGGAGAGAGAAGAGGATTTACGGAATCCGTGGAAATATGAGATGTTGCATAAATTCCGGGTTATTTGAAGCGAAATAAAAAGAATTATCATCAGAATCACAAAAATCCATCAGTATGTGAAAAGCTGGTGGATTTTTTACAGGTGCCTGAAGTTCAAAACGGAGTCATAGGTTGTTTTCAATGGCCTTTCGGGTTAGCGGGAGCGTTCCGCATAACTGTGACGAGCGAAGTTGTTTTTTTATATTTCAGTTCCTGATCTCAGTTTAGAGAATTCCCTTATCGTGGCAGAGCGCTTCTATGCTTCTGTCGTAGGTGGCTTCTGCTTCCTTGGAAAAGAAACATTCGGGAAACGCCCTCGTTATGATCCCGTGATGTGCCACGCATTCGCAGCATTTCCCATGTCTTGGACAGTCATAGGTACAAGGACATGGTCTGGTATTGTCGCAATAAGCCATAATTAATTCCTCCTTTGAAATATTGAGGCAGGTTGCCTGCCAGATTCTCTTTTAACCTATACAGCAAAAAAGCAGAAACTTTTCGTTTTGGGATAGTTTATGCTTTTTTTGGTACTTTTTGCTATATAAGAAAATGATTGACAAAACGATATCAGCATGATAGATTGAGACCGCGGAAAGATGTAATAAAGGCGGCATAGGACACATGAAACAGGTTTATAAACTTAATACAGTGAGGCTGGAGGATTCGGAAACTTTTTTGGTTTTTATGAAAAATTATCGGAGAAACGCCGGCAAAAGATAGATGGTTAGCGGATGAAAAAGGATAAGCTGCTGTCACTTGGGGCAGGAATTTTAATTGATAAAGGTTTGAAAACATTCGGGCTTCGTGAGGCAGATGTAAGAATTGCAGAAGGAAAGTATGGAAAGTCGTATTTTCCTGATTATCCCGATATTCATTTTAGCGTTTCTCATTCAGAAAAAATGGTGCTTGCTGTATTTGAAGATACAGAAGTAGGATGTGATATTGAATATGTGGATTCGATTGATTTGCAGCTGGCAGAAAGATTTTTTTGCCAGTCTGAATATGAGTTTATTATGGAACATTAAGAGCAGGAGAGGGAAAAAGCTTTTTACCGTATGTGGACGATAAAGGAAAGCTTTATGAAAGCAGTTGGAAGTGGGATGATGCTTCCTATGGATGAATTTTGTATTAAAATTGGCAGGCATATACAGGTAAAACAGCATTATAATAATGAAGCGTATGAGATAGAAGATTGGACAGAGGGGGAAATACCACGCGGCATTATGCTGGAACAATAGAAGGGGAGAAAACTAGTACGATAGAGGAACTATTAGGAGAAACATTGATGCATATGGTACTGCGTTGGATATTTTAAACACAGTGGAAAAAGGAACATGCTCTTTTGGGATATCCAGTATTCTTGCCGTTTGCCGGAGTTATGGCGGTAGTTTGGAGTACAAAATAGAAAATGGAGTCTGCTATCATTTTCTTTGACGGGAATGTATGGGCGGCCGAAAACGGAATTTGCAGGCGGAATCGGAGTGTAGAGTATTATCAAGACAAAAAATATAGTGGAGATTATGATTATAAAAATGCAAACGGAGTGTTTGTCTTTCTGTTAATTATGAATATTCCGTCAGATTTATAGAAAGACCAAAGGGAGGAAAGACTATGTATCTGATAGCATTGTGTGATGACGAAGAAAGAGAACTTGACCGGATTGAAAATTTCCTGGCAAGCTATCAGGACAAAAAACAGGAAGTGAAGTATAAAACGGACAGGTTTTTTAGTGCGGAGGCATTACTGCGACGGGTCAGGGATGAGGGCTATATGCCGGATATCTTGCTGCTGGATATATTTATGTCTGGGAAGAATGGCATAGAAGCCGCCGAAGAAGTGCGCAGACTGGGCTTGGACATGCCGATTGTCTTTCTTACCACATCAAAGGAGTACGCTTTGAGTGCCTATGGAGTGGATGCAGTGCAGTATCTTGTGAAACCGTTGGATGACAAGAGATTTTTCCATGCCATGGATTCTGTGATGAGACAGATTGATAAAAGCAGGAACAATCAGATTGTAGTTAAAGTAGCAGGGGGGATTCGGCAAATTCAGCCGAATGATATTGTTTACTGTGAATCACAGAAAAATTATCAGATGCTTTGTCTGACGGATGGAGAATACAAGGTTCGCATGACGGCGGGAAATTTATGGGAAATATTGGAAGAATTCTGTCGGTTTGGCAGATGCGGGCGTTCGTATATCTTGAACATGGACCATATTGTCTCGATGGAGCGTGAAAAGATTATGATGGATAATGGTCACACGATTTACATACCGCGGAATAAAGCGGCAGAATTTAAGAAAGTTTATTTTGCCTACTATTTTGATTTTCGAGAGGGAAAGGGATGATAGCAGGCAGTGGAACTATAAAAATGAAAGGAGATTCTCTTGACCCGGCAGAAGCAAATGGTCGCAATCATACGCAAATTGTGCTAAAAAAACTGCAATGTATTCCCTGACATATTTTAAAGATCTATTTTTACAGTATAATCAAAAACAGATTGTGCTGCACAAAGCACAAGCTATAGCAGTTGTGAAACTTTGGAGTGGGCGGTCTGTTCAAAACTACAAAAGAGAGGTATAAAATCATGGGAAAAACCATAAAGGGGAAATTGACTGTCAGTGTAATTTGTATGGTAATAGCCAGTATTCTTCTTACCACAGTGGGAATCGTGATTGTGGCGGGAAAGCGTATGATTCAGGATCAGACAGAAGCGTTACAGCTTTATGCGGACAAGTATGCGGGAGAAATCAATATTTGGATTGAAAATGAAAAAATGCTTGCGGACGGGGCGGCAAACTGTATAGAAGCGGCAGGGAATATTGATAAGGATTTTATACAGTCCGTTATGGATACTTATGCATCCGGCAGGGATGAGCTTTTAAATTTATATTGTGGTACAAAGGACAGTGTGTTTATACAGTCTAACAGGAATGCAGAAATACCTGAGGGTTATGACCCGGTTCAGAGAGGATGGTACCAACAGGCGGCAGAGGCAGGCACAGTAATTGTAACGGACCCTTATTGGGATGTGCTGACAAATCAGATGTGTACTACCATTGCAGCGCCTGTTTATATAGACGGGGAACTGAATGCGGTAATCGGATTGGATGTGACGCTGGGAACGGTAACAGATCTGACAGCCAGCATTAATTTTGCAGAAGGGGTCTATGGATTTTTGGCTGACAGTGAAGGACAGTATATAGCCCATAGAAATAAGGAATATGAGCCAACAGAGGAAGCCGCAGTCGTTGTTGCGGATATTATGCCGGGATTGGAAAGACTGATAACCGGGCAGGAGAAGCGGGTTATAAAGCTTAAGGATTATGACGGCAGCGAATGCTATTTTGCCACGGCAGGGATTAAAGGCAGCGGCTGGAATATGGGAGTGGTGGTTCCCACGGCCAATGTGAGAAATTCCCTGATTGCTATGATTTTAGTGGCAGGGATCATTGCACTGTTAATTATTGCAGTGGTGGCTGCGGTTATGGCAAGACTTATCGGGAAGACTTTGGAACCGATTCAGATGCTGAAGCAGTTTGCTTCCGGAGATTTTTCTGAAAATGTAGTTATTGAGAAGACTATTCCCAGTGAATACAAGAATGAGACAGAGCAGATTAAAACGGCTACGGTAGAGGTAAAACAACAGATCAGGAGCATTATTTTAAATACAAAGCAGGAGGCGGGAAGCATCAGCACCATTGCGGAAGGAACATCTGCTAAAATGAATGTACTGAACCAGGATATTTCAGACATTGCTGATTCTACAGTCAGGGTATTGAAACAGACCACAGCTGCAAAGGAGCTTGCGGAAAAGATAAAAGCCACGGGACAGGAGTTGGGTGTGGCGGTAGAAGAGGTAGCAAGAAAAGCAAGAGAAGCTGCAGAACAGTCCAGTGACATTATGGAACGGGCTGAGAAGCAGTATCAGAATTCCGAGGCATCCGGAAGGGAAGCGGTCAATTTGTATCGGGAGACAAAGGTAGAGTTGGAAAAAGCAATTACGGACAGTCGGAAGGTACAGGAGATAGATACACTGACGGCAGAGATTCTTTCTATCAGTTCCCAGACGAATCTTTTGGCATTAAATGCCAGCATAGAAGCTGCCAGGGCAGGGCAGGCAGGAAAAGGCTTTGCCGTTGTTGCGGAAGAAATCCGTCAGCTGGCCGATCATTCCAAAAATGCAGTGGATAAAATCCGACAGGTAACAGACGGGGTGGTACAGAATGTATTTTTCCTTTCCGAAAGCTCCCAAAAGCTTCTGGAATTTATGAACGGGAAGGTTATGGCAGATTATAAAGGAATGACGGAAATTGCCGGGATGTATGAGCAGGATGCCGTTTTTTACAGTAATATTTCCGGAAACCTGGGAGAGTCATCAAAGGAAATGAGTGCAGGCATTGAGGGTATTAATGCTTCTATCCTGGCAATTGCAGAGCTTGTGACGGGGATTGCAGAGTATATGCAGGACATGAAGCTTTCAGCGGAAAATTCCAATGAAAATTCCAAGGCGGTTCTTACGCAGATGGAAGAATTATCACGGTTGAGCGAGATACTCAATGAGACAGTGGCATCCTTTAAGGCGTGAATTGCAAACCGAGATTCCTGTCCAAGGGGGAAAGACAGATACAAACTGAATAAAACAGAAGAGTGAAAATGACGATACAAAAGCAGGAGGAGCAGAGAGTAAAGGAACACCTGACCTTTACGGAGATTGGAAAAAGGCTGGGAAGGGACAGGACGGCCATTACCAAGGAAGTGAGGAATTATTCAGTGGAGCAGGATACCGGATACAGTGTATTCGCCCACAATATCTGTAAATACCGGAAAGGATGCAGACGGAAAAAAGTATGCACCCACCGCTTCAAGCCACCCTATGTGTGCAACGGATGTTGGATAGTGCGGAGGGGTGACAAACAAATACAAATAAGAACAGAAAGGGACTTCCTCAATCCTTAAAAGGCTATGACAGTGACGGTTATAGTCTTTTTTCATGCGGTAATTACCGTAAGAAATGAACCTATATTCCCACAAGTGGAGAAATACCAAACAACAATATTCCGCAATCCAATCTCCCGACAATTAACGGAAGAAAAACATATATCAGCACCGAAACCAATCAATCATATCAATCCATATCACAGGAGGGCAAAGACCATGAATAAAAAGCAGGAACAGCAGATTTTAGACTATTACAGCACTACTGACAAATATATCCGTAACAAGACACATTCCAATGCGCATCAGACCGTATTCACCAAAGAAAGCGATAAATTTCAGTGGCTTGTGTTGGAGCAGAAAAGCCAGTGTGAAGTCGAGGTAAGGCAGACCGACAATCATGGAACAATCACAGCGAGGGATAATTACGAACTGACAGGAAATCTCCCTAAGTGCGTGGGCGTGGAGCGTTTATGTGAGGGCGCAAATTTTCAGATACATTTTAACGCTGATGAAATCAATTTAATCTATCAGTTTGGGGAGCAGAGCAAAGCGGAAACGTGCGCCAGTCTGTCCGCTATTCTTCCGCAGATAAAGGACAGTGACACAAAGCAGATAGTAAGCGATACTTTGAAGAAATTAAATGCCCTGTCAGAAAAAACGTGTGCGGAACTGACTGCCACCACCAAAAGACGGAAACTGACCGAACGTGACCATTCCATAAAGACAAGGTTAGCCAAAGCAAAGGAACAGGCAAAACAGCCGACAGTTGCTGAGGGAAAACAGCACAGAACCCACCGCAAAGGAAAGGGGGATATGGAACTATGAAACTTTCACGATATGAGCAGGAAACGGTTGTCAATTACAATGCAGGAGAACAGAACGCCACCCTCTACACAAGGGATAAGGCGGTCATGCGAAAACTTGACACACTTGTTGCCGATTTTCCTAATACATACAAGCTGATAAAGCAGGACGAAGTATCTAAAACCTATTCCTTTCCAAAAGCACACGTCAGTTACCGTAAGCCGAGGGCGGTCAGCACAGAGCAGAGGGAACGGGCAAGGCAGATGATGGTTAAACGGAATAAGGCAAAGACAGATTAGTAAAACTTCAATGGAATTATGTTGGCTTGTATGGTAGAATAACTATGCCAAGGACAACTGATGCTTTACAATTTTATATTGTTATAGGTTCCATTAAAAAGCAAAATGTAAATTGTTAGTTTACATTCTAAGCTAAAAAAGCAGACAATAGGTGGTGGTTTTTCGTTGTACTATGATATATATTGAGGATATGAATTGGAGGTAAAAAAATATGTATTTAGGAAAAAATATTCAGTATCTTAGAAAGCAAAGGAAAATCACGCAGGAGGGATTCTCTGAACAAATGGCAGTATCACGTCAAACAGTTGCAAAATGGGAATCAGGTGATGCTATTCCAGAATTAGAGAAATTATTGGAAATATGCGATTTTTTCTCATGTAAGCTTGACGAACTGGTAAGAAAAAGTCTGTCAGAAAATGAATGTATTTATTCCGAAGTAAAAGTCCAGACAGTGAAGCCATTCAAAATGGCACGCTATGTAATGATTTCACCACAGCCAGAAAATGATGTAAACGCATATTTAAAGCATTGGGCAACAGTTTCTGGATTATTGGCATTTGATAAAGACGCAAAAAGGATAGGTTGGGATTTTCCATTTGTATCATTAGAACAGAAAAATAGATTTGGGTTGAATGGTTATGTGGCTGCCTATATTTTGCCGCAAGGGTTTGAAACAACCTATCCGGGAGTAGAAATTGCAGAACAAAAGGAAGCAGATTATGCGGTAATTACCATACGCAAACCATTTGAAAATGCTTTTGAGCGTATTCCTAACGCCTATAAAAAAATAATGCAATATTTAGGTGCGAAAGGTTTTAAAGAAAAAGCAGAGGATAATATATTATCATACTACGAGTATGTATATGACAAGGAGGGAATTACATACATGGACGTGTTTGTTTATGTAAATGCGGTAACAAGCGGAAATTTACACACAGATTTTTCATAGTGTAACCAAAATTGAAATAAAGGAGAAATTTATGGAACTGATTAAACAACCATCTTTTGAAACTTGTGGGCAGGCGTGTATCGCAATGATTACAGGCAAAGACATAAATGATGTGATAAGGGATATGAAAACAAGTGGTTCGACCAGTATTGGGCAACTTATAGAAATACTTGATAAATATGAAATTCGCCATGCTGAACGGAATATTCGAATATCAAAGAAAAACCCTAAGCCTTATAAGTATTCTATTTTGACCGTTCATGTAAATGGCGGTTATACTCACTGGGTATTATTTTATAATGACAAATACTATGACCCTGAATTTGGTTTAATTGAGGATGAATATACTTATGGAAAAATTACATCATTTCTTGAAATTTATGAGGACTGATACTAATATTGAATTGATATCTATTAGTTTAGGAAAAAATCAGAAGATAATTTCATGTAAAAATGCACAACATTACAAATAGAAAAGAATAATAAAACTGAATATTGTTTACCATTAGGTAGCGGTTATCTTAACAGACAATCCGCTACCTTTTTTATTTTCAGAAACTATCAACACAGCACAGAAAGAATGAGGTATCAGAAATGATTGAGAGCAAGAATGACACAAGCAAAAACTTAGAGAAAGCATTGCAGGCATTGGAACAGGCAAAACAGCGTGTAGCCAACGAAAAGAAAAAGCAGAACGAGAAAAAACGCAAAGCCGAGAACCACCACAAGTACATCATGGGCGGTATCATTGTGAAGTATTTCCCCGACTGCTACCGCTATGACGAGGGCGAGTTAAACCGTATCTTATCGGTTGCCTTGCAGACAAGGGAATGTCAGCAGATTATATCCAAAATCAAAGCGGAAAGCCGAGAAACTACTCCTCCACAATCCACACTCTCCAATGCCGAAAACGAAAGTGAGGGTGGTACGGAATGACGAGGGCAACGGAACTGAAAAGCCGAGGTAACGTATTCACCCCGTTTACGGGGTGCGCACAGATATACCACCAGAGGTGGTATGTGCGCTCTCCGAGGGGCAAGTTTCACTTGCAATGGACAATACCAGCAAGCTGGTATATGCGGAGGGCGTTGTCTGCCTTGCGGCAGCCAAAAGGGGAAACGACAATTCCCCTTCGCAAGCTGCGCCTGCTACCCTTTAGTGAACTTTGCGTTCAGACCAAAGCCAAAGAACGGCTTTTATCTGCCCACAAAGTCTATGAGTGCGCCCCTCTACCCTGTCGGCAGAATGTAGGTGTTGCGTATGGGTAATGTCACGAAACAGGCAAGCACACGTTTCTCCATAGTTAAGCGGAGCAAAGGACAGTCGGCGGTTGAGAAAGCGTCCTATATCAGCAGGAGCGTTCTTGTCAGCGAGTTTGACGGGCAGACCTACCGCCCGAAATACCATGAAGATTTAGTCCACAGCGAAATCACTCTCCCACCCAATGCACCCAAAGAATATGCAGATCGAGCCACCTTATGGAACGCTGTTGAACTGTCAGAGAAAGGGCAGAAATCACAGCTTGCGAGAATGTTGAAAGCGTCACTCCCCAACGAATGGAGTTATGAACTTGCGGAGGAAGTTGTAAGGGATTATGTGCAGAGGAATTTTGTTGACAAGGGAATGTGCGCTGATTGGGCAATCCATGACAGCGAGAACGACAAAGGACAGCGCAATCTCCATATCCATGTTTTACTCACAATGCGCCCTCTCACTGAAAACGGGGAATGGGGAGCAAAACAAAAGAAGATTTATGACCTTGACGAAAACGGCGAGAAAATACCAGTGATTGATAAAAGGACAGGTCAGCAGAAAGTTGACAAGCGGAACAGGAAACAGTGGAAATGTCACACCGCCGACAGCACCGACTGGAACAGCAAAGAGAACGCCAAAATGTGGCGCAAGGATTTAGCTGACACAATCAATGCTACCAATGAGCAGTTGGGGATTGCGGTACATTGGGAACACCGCTCTTTTAAGGAACAGGGAATTGACAGAGAGCCGACTATCCATATCGGGGCAGTTGCCAACGCTTTAGAGCGCAAGGGAATACAGACCGAGAGGGGCAACATCAATCGGGAAATCATCAAGAACAATATGCTGTTGGAGCAGGCGAAAGAAATGCTCATGCTTGCCAAGCAGGAACTCCATAGCGCACAGTACGCCAAGATAAAGAGTACGGCGGTCAGCGTGAAGAATGAAGTCATGGAAATGATTGCAAAAGTGAGGGAGCGCAAAGGCAGATTAGACTTGCCGATTGTCAGCGGAAAGCACCTAAGAAGAATATCTGACAGAACCGCCTTGCAGTCAGCCGACAATGCGGAGAAATTCATCACGACAAGGAAGATAGACAGCTTTGAGAGCCTTGCGAAATTTACAGAGGACAGGGAGCAGAAATATCAGCAGTTGGAAAAGGTACATCTTTCAAAGGGGCAGAAACTAAGCCGATTAAAGGAACTGTCAAAAATGTATGCCCTCTATGCATCAATCCAAGCCACCTATAAGGAGAGCCAGTCACTAAAAGGGCTTGCGAAAATGCGATATGACAAGGAGCATAAGGACAGCTTGTCGAAGTACGCCGAATTAAAGGAGCGTATGCAGAGCCTTTTACAGAATGGTGAGAAGATAACGCCGAAACAGTGGAAAGCCGAGATACAGTCCTTGCAGTCCGAGTATGACAGTATCGGCATGGAGCAGTCCAAGACCGCCACAGAATTAGCGTATGCCGAGGTAATCAGCTACAACAGAAAGAACCTTGAGAGGGAGCTTCAGAACGAGAGCCGACAGCACAATAAACAACAAAACAAAACTAAGCGGAGGGAGGAAGAAATTTAATGGAAATCTGATAGAAATATGAGTGTGATTGTGGTATTCTGATAGAGGTACAAATCGGAATTTTGGGAGGTGGATTTTATGTGGTTTTGGTGGTTTATGTTAATATGTGATTTATTAACTCCAATTGTTATGGTTGTAGGTGGAAGAATGATGTGGAAACATTGTCCAAAACATATAAATGGTATGTTAGGATACAGAACAACTCGTTCGATGAAAAATATGGATACATGGAAATTTGCTCACGACTATTGTGGAAAACTTTGGTGGAAAATAGGATGGTTAATGATGATACCATCTGCTTTGATACATATTCCGTTATATCATAGTGATGAAAGTACGATTGGGGTTGCAGGGGGAATTCTTGTAACAATTCAATGTATTATTTTGATTGTATCAATTTATCCGACAGAGAAAGCTTTGCAAAAGCATTTCAATGATAACGGAACACGTAGATAACTTCCAGTTTGTCAAAACAACTATTACCACAATCACAATAGAATAAATAATACAACACAGCGTCAGAGCGTATAGAAAAAATCTATGCGCTCTATTTTATTGTAAAGGAGCAGATTTATGAGCAAAGACAGCAACACACAGCATAGAGCCACCCGACAGCACCCACCTACAAAAATTATCGTGGAAAGGCACTATGTAGGCACTGAAAAAATGGAAACGGTATTCAAGAGGATAGCCGAGGAACAGATAACAAAAAGGGTTAAGGAGATAGCGGAAAACAGCGTAAATTAGCACTGGAAACGGAAAAGGGAATATAGTATAATAGGAGTTGAGGAAGTCCCTTTTCATCAAGGAGGACGACATGAAAAGGGCAAAACTGAATAACGACAAAATCACTGCTTTATATTGCAGGCTTTCCAAAGATGACGGCACGAACAATGAGAGCATGAGTATCAGCACACAAGAGTTAATATGTAAAGGGTGGTTTCTGCCATCTAATACATATGACTGCGGCTCATTTGTGGTAAATTGAAAAGCAGTTGTAAGAAAGGAGTCAAAAATCCTTATAACCGCTGGAAATCAACACAAAAGGAGCTGAATTTTATGAAAACTATCTTTGAAGAAATGGGCGGTACATACCGTCAAGTGGGCGATTATTTCATTCCCAACATTACTTTGCCGGATGACGGCGAATATCAGATAGGCAAATACGGGCGTATGAGCCGCAGCTATCTGAAAGAGTACCGTAAAATCCTCTACAACAACTATGTTCTGGAGGGAACGCTGTTCAGGCATTTAGATGAAATCGATCAAGCTTGCAACGAGCGCATTGAAAACATCGTTTCTGCTATGGCAAAGCAGGAAGGCGTAACTGAAGCGCTCAAAGCGGCTGATCAAATAGAATGGGTGCGCCGTATGAACAGTATCCGTAACCGTGCGGAAGAAATCGTTCTGCACGAATTGGTATATGATCTGTAAACCTGATACAAAAGCCCCACACTTCTGACAATAAAATCGGAAGCGTGGGGTTTCCTGATTTATTTTGTTTGTTTACTGTTTTCTTCGATATTTGCCACAAGACGGTCGAAATCACTCTGATATGTCCTGTCCTGCAAAACACGGAATTTTTCAAATTCACTTTCTGCAAACGCCTTTGCGATGGCAGCGGTCACTTTGCCTTTGTCATGTAAAATATCTTCTTCGTTGAACTGGAGGAACGCATCCAAACGATTAACCCAATCCTGCATATACATGATATTTCCCCGCCGTGCCTGTCTTTCGGCATAGTCCAGATACATTGTCACGATCTCATTCAGATTTATCATTTCTTCTTCGTTTAAGTAGTTTTTGGCGATTGAAACATCCGACTTGCGAATACGCCCCTGCGGAGCATTTTTCCAAGTTGTCAAGCCCATGTTTGGTTTTGTGCTATCGGCTCGTCCATAAACAATCTCAGCCGCCGTATGATGAGTGACAGCGTAATGAAGCTTATTCTGTACTGTGGCAAAAAACTCTTTTGTAACAGGACTGTTCACATCATAGTCAGCACTGCACTGGGAGTAAATGTCCGTGATTTTTTGATAAAAACGGCGCTCGCTGGAGCGAATATCACGAATACGCTCCAACTGTTCCTCAAAATAGTCCTTACCAAAGAGGTTTTCTGGTTCTCGCAGTCGTGCATCGTCCATCACATAGCCTTTAATAATAAATTCTTTTAATACTCGATTTGCCCAAATGCGGAACATCGTAGCCTTTTTAGAATTAACACGGTATCCGACAGCAATAATGGCATCCAGATTGTAATAGCTTGTATTGTACCGCTTGCCGTCTGCCGCAGTTGTTTCCATTTTGGAAACAACTGCTTCTTCCTGCAATTCACCGGATGCAAAAATATTTTTCAAATGTTTTGAAATAGCCGCCTTTTGCACTTCAAATAATTCTGCCATCTTTGCCTGCGTCAGCCACAAGTTTTCCTGATATAAAAGGATTTCAACCCGAACTTCACCATTATCAGTTTTATAAAACAGGATTTCCCTTGTTTCATAAGGAGTTAGCCCATATTCTTCGTTCATATCCATTCCCTTCCTATTCTTCACTTTTGTTTCTCGCTCTGCTTTTGTAAACATTATGCTTATTCTTGCACTGAGGGCTGCAAAATACAGCACTTGGTCTGCTTGCAACAAAAGCTTTGGTACAATGCCTGCAAAGCTTGATCGGGTTTTCGCTGTCTGTCAGCATAAAACTGAACATCATCTGTACGCCCAGCAGCAGGGAATGAAAATCCCAAACGATGGTCGGCTTATCCAAAAGAGCTATATGATAGGTTGGAGCGATGCCGCCAAAAGCTGCCATGCTCTGCTGCATCATCTGCCGGGTTTCATCGTTCAGCGTATCATAATCCTCATAATAAAGGAAACTGTTGATATAGGTAAACGCCCAGTCAATGAACTGCTGTTTCATCCATTCATATCGCTCCGCATATTCCCGCTGAAAGCTCATGTTGACAGCCATTGGCTTATCTGTCATGGTCAAAGCCAGTGCCATCATAACACGGTCATTCTGGATGTTCCACATGGACTCGATACCACGCTTGATCACATCCAATTTGTCGAATGGAAAGAACAGTGCCAGATATTTTTCAGTGGACATAGTTTCTTCTTTGATGAAGTGATTTTTCGGCAGGTACACCGCCTCATATTCCATAAAGTTTGGTGTGGTAGGTAGCGCAGTCATCAGTCCAAACAAGCCGTATTTCACCGCAAATTGCTGGATAACCTTCTGAATTTCGGCATCCGGCTTTTTGCTCATACCCATGCGTCCTATATTGATGGCATCCAATACAATTTTCTGATACTCTGCCAGTGGATCATAAATACTCGGTTGCGCCGTCTTGGTGGGCGTGAGATACAGAGTTCCGTCCTCTGCCGCCCTCCATTCATATTCACTATACCGCACCCAGTTAGAACTGGTGCGTTCAAAAAGGTTCTTCATAATATAAAACCCTCCGTCATGTATTGTAACCTAAATAATTTCAATTTATATTACCAATTATACTATTTCTTTTCTTCAGAATCAATCTCCGCCATATTTTCTTCTAAAAAATCTTTCTCCAATAAGGTCATTGGCTGCTGCTTTTCTGCCTTATCCCAAAGTGCAGGAAGCAGCTTTTTTCGTATCTTTTTGAGCATTGTGCCACGCACCTTGCGGATGTTCCGGTCGCTTTGATTCCGTATTTTAGCGATCCTTGTTGAGCTAAACAGCCGGACAGCGCAAAGAAAGAGCAGCTCCTTGTGCTCCTCAGTCAATTCCCAGAGGATTTTGGATAGGTATTCTTCCGTTACAAGTTCATGGATGTCGTAAGGACAGTAGAAAATGGCGTCAAGAAAATCTCCCTTTCGGAGCTGCTTTTCCAGTACATCGTTCAGCGTATCAGGGAAAAAGAGTTCATTTGCAGATGCACCATAGTCAAGCGGAACATCATCACCGCTGCGGCTGAGTTCGTGATAGCGTTCCCTACGCTCCCGATTAGCGTCCAGCCTGTTCCACCATGCAATCACATTTTCAAACTCCCGTTGTGTTCTGGCGGAATCCTCCAATCGTGCAAGGGCTTCTGCCCGCAGTTCTCGTTTGAGCTTCTTACGATCCGGTTCTTCCTCGTCAGTACCATCCTCAAAGGGATGTTCCTCGGCGTCGGCTTCCAGTTCTTCGATGAGCTGTTCTTCTTTTGCAATCTGCCACATGGCTTGTTCGGATAATTCGGTTTCTTCGGTATCCGTATCATTGTCAGCAAGAACAACTTGGTTCTTCCGCTTCCTTCGCTTCTTTTCGGGAAGATCGTCAGCGGCTTCTTTCTCATCGTCCCAAAGGGCATTTTCATCTTCTTCGTCATCGACTATGTAATCGGAATCGTCCGTTTCATATTCATCTTCATAGTCAGTATCTTCTTCATAAAAGCCGTCATGTTCATATCGTTCGGGATCGTCGAACACCGCAGACACCTCCCTTCAAAAATATTTTTGAAAATTTCTTGGATTCTCCGTAAAAACAGTTCCGCTAAGTACCCTGTATTTCTCCTATAAGCGAGGAGGTAATCTATTTTGTCTGTTAATAGATTACTTTCGACACTGAATGAAAGGAGGAAACCGCCTATGTCAAACAATTATCGTGAGCTGACGGGCAGGGAGAAGCAACGGATTAAGAAGCTGGTTACTTCTCTCTGTGCCAACTACGACAAAGAGTACGGCTGCCTGCCATTGGACTGTGTCTGTCCAATGTTGGGTATCTGCTTTACCAACAGCGCACTATGCAGATATTTCTGCAAGTCTGTCCTGCCGGAAGATGCAGGGTTGGAAGCCGTATTCACGCAAATACCGACCACTCATTGCAAACAATGCGGCAAGCCGTTCCCAACTGACGGAAAACGGGTGTACTGCTCACAGCACTGCGCCGAAGAAGCTCGCCGTAAGCAGACCGCAGCAAGGGTGCGTAAGTACCGGGAGAAACAACAACAGATGTAACGCTTTTGCCCTCGGAAAGCCTTGTGCCACAAGGCTTTTTTGAGGGCATTTCTGCATTGGCAGGGTGTTAATACCTTTTGTTCGATTTTAACCACGCAAATGGTTACACCATGCCGGAACTAAACCTATTATACGAAAAAACAATGAACATTTCAACACGGAGGTAACTGCCTATGGCAAAAAACGAGAACAGTAATTTTTCTTATATGACTCGCCGCATTGGCGGCACCACCTATAAAGTTAAAGTAGTATTCAGCGATACAGAGAAAGAAACAATGGAGGATAAAATTTTACGGATGATTCGCAATGAAACGGTTACAACTGGCGGAACTTGTGGTATAATAGATTCACCACAAATGAGCCGACAGTCTGAAAGGAGCGCATCATGAGCGTAAAACAGACTGAAGGAAAAATCACAGCTTTATATGAAAGGCTGTCCCGTGATGATGACCAGACTGGTGATAGCAACAGTATTGTCAATCAGAAAAAATACCTTGAAAGCTATGCCCATCAGAAAGGTTATACGAACTGTCAGCACTATACCGATGACGGTTGGAGTGGAGGGAATTTTGAGCGTCCCGCTTGGAAACAGCTTATTGCAGACATTGAAGCAGGCAAAGTTGCTCATGTCATTGTAAAAGATATGAGCAGGGCGGGGCGTGATTATCTGCAAACAGGCTTTTACACGGAGGTATTCTTCCGTCAGCATCATGTTCACTTTGTGGCGATTGCCAACAGCGTGGACAGCGACGATCAGAACAGCAATGAGTTTGCCCCGTTCCTCAACATTATGAACGAGTGGTATCTTCGTGATTTGAGCCGCAAGCAGAAAACAGCAATCCGTGTGAAAGGCGAATCCGGCAAGCCTACCACCAACTGTGCCATTTATGGCTACAAGAAAATGCCGGGAGATAAGTACAGTTGGTATATCGACGAGGAAGCCGCTGCGGTTGTCCGCCATATTTTCCGGCTGACCATCGAGGGAAACGGTCCTTATGACATCGCCCGTATCCTCTATGACGATAAGGTGGAAACTCCTGCGGTCTACGCCGCAAAGCAGGGGCGTGGCGTTTGGAAAAGCAAAGAGGAATTTCCCAACCCTTATAACTGGAGTGGTTATATCGTTGGGCAGATTCTCTCCAAGCCCGAATATATGGGGCATACGGTCAACTTCCGTTCTCACAAGCAGTCCTACAAGGACAAAAATCCAGTTATGAATCCGCAGGAGGACTGGCTGATCTTTGAGAACACCCATGAAGCGATTGTAGATAAGGAAATGTGGGAGCTTGCACAGAAACTGCGAAAGACACCGAGACGCCACGATACGCTTGGCGAAGCCAATCCGCTGACTGGACTTCTGTTCTGTGCTGACTGCGGAGCGAAAATGACCAATCACCGTTCCAAAGGCGGTACGGAGAACAATCCCTATCCCTCTGATTTTTACGATTGCTCCACCTACACGCTGGCACATCAAAAGCGCACTCATGCTTGCAGCGGTCACTATATTCGGACAAGAGCGGTCAGAGAGCTTGTTTTGGAAACCATCCGAACAGCCAGCACCTTTGCCATCGCCAATCAGGATGAGTTTATGAAAAAGGTGCGTTCTGCTTCTCAAATCAGACAGGCGGAAGTCGCAAAGGATACCAAACGCAAGTTGAACAAAGACCGTAAGCGTATTGCCGAGCTTGATACCATTATCAAAAAGCTCTACGAATCTTTTGCCATTGGGCGCATTACCGATGAACGCTTTGATACTCTGCTTGCAGAATACGAAGCGGAGCAGAAAACTCTTGTCACATCTGTATCGGATGCAGAATCGCATCTGTCCTCTTTTGAGGAAGATACTGACCGTGCGGCGCAGTTCCTTTCACTGGCAAAGAAGTACACCGATTTTTCCGAACTGACTACTCCAATGCTCAATGAGTTTATTGAAAAAATCATTGTCCACGCCCCGGAAAAGATTGACGGGGATCGGGTGCAGGAGGTTGAGATTTATCTGAAATTTATCGGACGGTTTGAACTGCCCGAACCGGAGCTGACACCGGAGGAGATCAAGCGGCAGGAACAGCTTCGCAGACACCGCATCAAGAGTCGGGAACGCTACCAAAAAATCAAGGCTGGTGAACACGCAGTTGGTCAGCCATTTAAGCTAATCTGTAAATGCTGCGGTGAAGAATTTGAATCCAAGCGGTCAAATGCTCTGTTTTGCAGTCCGAAGTGCCGTACTAAATTTTACCGGCAGGAAGCGGCGGAAAACCAAAAGCAGGAATGTGTCTGTGAGAACTGCGGAAAAACTTTTACCGCTACACGGAAAGATGTAAAATACTGCTGTGATGATTGCAGGACGGAAGCAAACCGCAGGATGCGGAAAGAACGCAATGCTGCGAAGCAAATAAAAAAGAAAGAACCGGTATTGCTTGATACCCCGCCTGTTAAAGAAAACGGGCAAAAACAGAAAACAGCATAATAAATGACGCTGAAGGCGACTTGTGAGAATAAAATCTCATGAGCCGCCTTCCTTGCGTTTTCAGCCGGATACGGCAGAAAGGAATAAAATTTATGACAGAAAATGAAAAGAAGCTTTTGCAGGCGAAGCACAGATTGGAAGAAGCCGAGATGCATGACCGGCAGAAAGAGCGAAAAGCACGGACACGGCGGCTGATTCAGGAAGGTGCGATTTTAGAGAAAGCATTACCGCAGACAACACAGATGACTTTGGAACAGTTGGAGGATTTTTTGTGCGAAGTATTCAAACCAATCCGATGATTTTTATGTGCGACCGGCTATCGGTCGCTTTTTCTTTTTTCCCGAAAGGGCGCACTTACTCACCACCCCGAAGGGGCGGTGGTATTTCCTGCGGAAACCGTGCGCTCTCCGAGGGGGATGCGGCTTCTGCGGAAGCCTATGGACAATGCCACAGCTCTGGGTCGATGCTGTCATCGTCCACGCAGTTATCGCAAACACAACCGTCGATGTGATTGTGTGTTGGGGTACAAGCAGTACCCCAACTTGCGACAACTGCCTGCGAAAATCTGTCACCGACAGCTTTATCGCAGATATGGACGGCTCTACGCCGCCCATTTTCTTTTTGCGAAAAAGAAACAAAAACCGAGGGCGAAAGGACGGTGAGAACGAATGGCAATCTACCACTTGGAAGCAAAGATCGTGAGCCGAGGAAACGGACGCTCCGCTGTGGCGGCATCTGCTTATCTGAGCTGCACCAACATTCTGAATGACTACGACGGAGTGCGCCACGACTATACCCGAAAGAAAGGGCTTGTATGGCAAGAGGTGTTTCTGCCTGAATATGCCCCTACCGAGTGGCAAGACCGAGGCGTGCTTTGGAACGCCGTCGAGGAAAACGAAAAGACAAAGGATAGCCGCCTTGCCCGAGAGTTCGTTCCGGCTCTGCCTGTCGAGCTGAACAAAGAACAATGGCAACAGCTTCTATCCGATTTTATCAACGAGCAGTTTGTCGCAGACGGAATGTGTGCGGATGTGGCAATTCACGATCCGTATCCGCCCGGGCACAATCCCCACGCCCACATTATGCTGACAGTGCGCCCATTGGACGAAAACGGCAAATGGCAATACAAGACCGAGAAAGAATACCTCTGCATCAAAGACGGCGAGGAACGGGGCTTTACTGCCGCCGAGTTCAAGATTGCACAAGCTGACGGATGGGAGAAGCAATATCAGTACAAGGTCGGCAAGAAAAAGGTGTATATGACACCCTCTGCCGCCGAAGCACAAGGCTATGAGCGTGTCAACAAATATCCCAAAAGCACCAAGTTCGGCAGACAAAATCCCGTCTCCGAGCGTTGGAACTGCGAGGAACAGCTTGTGGAGTGGCGCAAGGCGTGGGCAGATGTGACCAACCGCTATTTGGAGCAGTACGGTCACGATGCTCACATCGACCACCGCAGCCACGCCGAGCGAGGTCTGGACGAACAGCCTACCGTTCACGAGGGTGTCATTGCCCGTGCTTTGGAGCAGAAAGGGATTATCTCCGATAGGTGCGAACTCAACCGTCAGATCAAGGCAGACAACGCCCTATTGCGTGAATTGAAAACGACGGTTAAGATGCTGATGCAGGCGGTTAAAAATACCGTCCCCGCTATTGCAGAAGCTATGGAACGGCTGCGAAGCAACATGATGATTTTCAAATATCAGCTTCTGCACATCGGAGGCGGCAAGCAGGCAATCGACAAATCCTTGAAAATGTATCGTGAGCATATGGCGCAATATACCGCTCTTGCGAACAAAATTTCAAAGAAAAGCAAAGAGCGCAAAGCGGCATTGGACGAGAAAAAGGCAACGCCGGTTATCCAGATTCTGAAGCACCGTGATCTTGCCAAACGGATTGCCGAGTTGACGGAAGATTTGGAGGAACTTCGGACAGAAAAGGCGATGCTGCTCCGACAGCTCCAATACCCCGAAGATTCTACTGCGGATATGTTCCGCAAAGAAATCCGCACTTTGGAGGACGGGCTGAAAAAATTGGAAGCCAGCGAAGCCAAGTATGCTGCCGAGCTTGACAATGCTCTAAAGCAGTATGCCGAGCTGCAAGAGCAGACGGTAGAATTTGATTCCGTTGAGCTTTACGAAGCAAGACAGGAAATTCGTCCCAATCACGAGCGAAATGCCACACGGCGCATCCAGAATGCCTATGGCGATAAATATGATATGCTCCGTATGTATGACAGCAAACGGAGTGTCGCTAATCTGCTGAGCGAAGCAGCGGAAGAACGCTCTGTTCGTGAGAAGCTGCGGACAATTCAGAAAGAGCAGAAATCGCAACAGCAGAAAAAGCCCAAGTACAAGGATTGGGAGAGATAAAATCAGCGGGAGTACAGTTCATTACGAATTGCACTCCCGCACAAACAAAAGCAATATTATACTATTCACTTGTTCGATTTAAAATATACTCTCTCAAAGATGATGCAATCTTTTTGGGTGCCGAAGTAGGCGTTGTTTGATATACAACACCTTCGGTGTCCTGCCATATCATAATTCCATCTACGCAAGTGTTTTCAATTACATACATGGTATTAGGAACTTTAGGATTAAGTTCTCGCTCTTTTTTTGTAAGAGATACCACATTGCGATGCTCGGATTTTGCGATACCTGTTAGCTCAATGCCGTCTGCCATGATTGCTCCGAAAGCTGCCAAGTATTCCTTGTATTCGTCAGCAAATCTAACTCTAAGCTGCAGTTCTGCATCAGTAATTTGCACTTCTGTAGCCGGTTTCAATGGCAACATATCCGGCAGAGAGTTTATCAATTCAACTATCTTAGACATTCATTTCACCCCTTACTTTGTTCAGCTCGTGCTTTCCAATGAGCCTTTCGTTCTTGATCCCAATTATTGCCTTCGCCATGAACTTCGGTTTCTACTGTGTTGTCATGCCAAAGACTTTGGTTTTTCTTTCCGTCTTCGTATTCACCTGTTCTATGTTCTTCCTCGGTTAGCTCTACGAGAGGAGAGTCAGCCTTTTGACCAAGATGATGTAATTCAAGTGGTTTACCCGTTTTACTATCTAACGGTGCTAATCCACGAGCAATTCTATCTCTATTTGATACGCCGTCTTCGTCAGTATAATCGAGGTCGATGTTTTCCTTAATTAAGCATTTGCGACCATTGATTTCCACTTCGATTAGACCAGCGTTCTTCAAGATTTCGTATTGCTTCATGTTTTTGATGTTTTCAATTATCTCGTCAGACCAACCGGTTTCTTCTTTGATCTTTGCCTTTTCTTCCTCTGTTAAGCCCTCTGTTTTAGTTTCAGTTGTTTCAGATCGCTTTCCACTCTCTGCTTTTGTCTGTTCAGTTGCTCTAAGAGAGCATTGTTCCATAAGAGCAGAGCGTGAAGTGCGTTCGATAAAGGAAATATCCGGTGGTTCAACGAGTGGCTTTTCACCAGTCTCTATATCATCTGGCAACTCTTTTATTTCGGGTAATTCATCTGCCGTATTTGGCAAGTTGGTTTTTTCAAATTGTTTTTGTAAAAGAGATTCTACACCCGTCATTAAGCAAACTGACCTCCTTTCAACATTTTTTCTATTTCACCAACGGTATTGTCAGAAACGACAATATAGTATTCACGCACCGTGCCGGGAATGTCTGTGTTGTTCTTCATTGAACGCTTTACAAGAGCTGCAACATTTGATTTAGCATATTTTGCCAAGTCTCTTGTGTATAAGCTCTGCATTGTTTCCTTGATCTGTTTGATTTTTTCAAGAGAAGGAGAGTAGAGAGCCTTTTCCAACAGATCAACAAACTCATCGTTCGGAAGAACTCTTGAACAATACACACCTCTGACCATCATAGTAAGGATTGCTTCTGTCAAAAAATCAGCATTTAAGTGTGCTGAATCGTTGATTAAGGTAAGGCGAATATCGTTTCGCTTAATCTCATTTTCGACAAAAGCCATAAGACTATTACAAGCCATTACACAATAATCCTCATTTTCGGACATAAGCGTATTCAAGAATCCAATAATCTTTTGTTTGATACGAGTATTGCCGCCAAAGAAGCTGCGAACAACGCTTAGATTGATGCCATCAAATCTGTCGGCGTTGTGATTATAAAGCTCCTCGTCGGAGACAAACACATCGAGACTTTGCTCGCCTGCCTCAGTGGTGTAATAATCCAAAATCTTCACCGGCGTAGGAAGAACCATTCCTTCCTTATGGCAGTATGCAAACCCCGTTTCTAAGGAGCCAAGCTGAATTGCATCATCACCGGTAATGCCAATCGTGTTAGCAATAGTCTGTTGGTCGTCAGCAGAAACAATGCGTTGCACGATCTTTGTTGACGAGTTCTTTATAACATCGGGAGCAAGCTTAGTCGGTATCTGTTCAGCAACAATAACACCTTGACCATAAGATCGCATTTCGGCAATCATATTTGTGAAGTGCTCAACTGCTTTTCCTTTAGGATTTCCCTCAGTTTCGGTTGACCGTTCGGTTTCGACATTTTTAAGCAAACGGTGAGCTTCTTCAATGACGAGAAGATGTTGCAATTCGGTTTTTTGATTTCCGCTGATTTCCTTCAGAACTTGCCGATACTCGTTTATGAAGATGACCAACAAACCGACACTAAAGGCTTTATCGGAGTCGTCTGCAAGCCCCTCTAACTCAAACACAACATTCTTATCAAACATCTTAGCGAAATCGAAAAACTCATTTGTGTTGAATGTATATCCCTTTGCCCCGACGCACAGGTTCTCCAACCGCACCTTCATAGCTGTTTTTACATTTCCTGCAACCTCACCGTCATACTTTAGTTCTTCCTCAATGTATCGTGCAATTTCATCTTTAAGTTCTTGCATTGTGGGGAACAGGAACTTGTGAGACAGGTTGGAATACTGAGATTTTGTATGCTCGATACTGAAAAAGTCAGTAGGGCTATTTGTGTTTGCAAGCAGAGGATGGTATCCGAGCGTTAAATCCCATCCTTTATTCTTGTAAACGGAGTGCAGGCACTTCTCCAAAATATACGGCATAGGGCCATAGAAGGAGAAAGAGGCGTTAAACAAGTCTTTTAGGTAATCAATGTGAACCTGGGGACTTACACCCGGCATAATGTAAAATGGATTGATTTGCGGTGCGTTGATCTCCGGCTTCCCAGGAGTGTACACCGTTGTATCCAGGGCAATATTCCGATATTCCTTCTTTGCGGATTCAATCACAAGGAAAGGTTTTTTTGCCTCAATAAGTATTTTCTTTACTGTTGTGGTTTTGCCACTACCAGTAATGCCGCAAACGAAAGTATGTTTGTTCAAGTCACGCTCACTCAAACCAAACGGCATATTCTCCATAGGGCGTTTGCCGTCTACAACATTTCCGATTTGAATTTTATTTACTTCAGCTCTGCTTGCAACCAAGGGGAACTTCTTTTCAAGGCGAAGTTCAAAATCGGGGACACTTTCTGTAGGGACAGTGCACAGTAAACCCAATTCAGCAGAGTTGATATAAGAGCAGAGGGGGTTTTGGCAATCACTTTCAAGAAAATTCGGTATAGCCAAAGCCTCAGAGGACTTCTTAGGCTCAAACGCCAACATAGGTAACTTTTCTGCATCGAGCTTTGAAAGCTCACCACTTAAACAAGCTCGTATTATATTTCTGGAAATCCCACTATCTGCAGAGTAGGCAATAGCAGTTTGCCAGATGCCGTTGTTTTGTCCGCCCTTCAATCTTTCAATAGCATTGTCGGCATAATTCATCAATTCAAGAGCAAACCCGTTCTGAATATCACCGGAAATAGTTTCGCCATCCGTTATTGCCTTAGAAACGGATTTACTCACTCCTTCAGAATGAGATTTACCTTTACCAACAATATTGCCGATGATAGTTCCCAAACCACCGCCAACTGCACCACCAACTGCAGCACCTATGGCAGTACCGATAACAGGGACGAATGATCCAATTACAGCGCCGGCTACGGCACCTACACCTGCACCGGCTCCTCCTCCGATTGGTCCAGCGACACTATTTTTAGTATCGTTTTCGGTCGTAGCGTCGGTTGTGTTTTCTGAATAGCTTTTGGTACGAGCAACATTGCGTTTGCTAACCGCAAACGCTTGGTCTCGTACATTTATCAAATCTGAAAGATTTTGAGAGATAATATCTTGGCTCACGGGTTTCGCAATAAATAGGAGAGTATAGTCTTGGCCGTTTAAGCTCCGCATAATGGATGCCAAGCTGAAGGTCTGCTTCTGCTCTTTTACATATAGAGAAGGAACACCGGCTAAAATACCATGATTGATGTTAGCGTTTGTACCGGAAGAAAAGTCCGGAATGATTTCCTTCATGTCTACTCCAGAAAGCATACCCTGGGTAATGGTTTTAACACTCTCTACATCGCTACTGGAATACACACCAAGCACGAGATTAGTCACTCCGTCACGGCTCACAATTCCATAGGCAATAGGGATGTTTATGGAATACAGAGCAGTAAGGAGCTTTTCAAACCTCTCGTTTACATTCTCAAAAACCTTATCCACATTGTCTGCGGTACAACTTCCAATACGGAAGAAGGTCATACTTTGAAGTCTGAGTGTGCTGTCTTTTTCAAGCAGCGGTTCAAGGTCGGTTTTATCAATGAGATATGAAGGATAGACCAACTTTAGGAGCTTCTCAGTTTGCTCTCCAATGATTTGGCTGTCAGCATTAAACGCTTTTATAAAGGCTTTTTGATTAGCAGTAAGTTCATTCATAACTGCCACCTCACATTGCCTGTTTAATTTCTTCAACTCGCACATTGAAGTATTTTTCAACTTCATCAAACCAGTTCAAGAACTGCTGCTTTGCGTCCACAAGATAATTGTCTAATGCCTGTGCCAATGCTTTCTTATTTTTTGCAGGCTCGATGGCATAGTAGTCTGCCAACGCAGCTCCGATAGAAGCAACAATCAATATGCTGATGGGAATAGGCACGAGATTGGAGATCGAAAGTCCGGCAATCAAAACGACACCAATTTCTATAGCACCACCAACTACAAAGGTTGCCCCGCCGACTTTTAATGCTTGAACGGTTCTTGAAGCCTCCCTATAGTTTACAGTTGTGCTCGGTGCAAATTGATATTTACTTAAAATTTCTTGGCGAAGATTGATTTCAGCAAATCTGTTTTGCCTTGCAATATCCGCAAAAAACTCTGTATCCATCAATTTATCAGAGAGGTCGAACAGCATATCACTCAGAATGGATTTGCTTCGTGCTGCAAGCTCGGAACTAACCAGTTTTGTTACATTGTTAATCGCCTCATTAGATGTGGAGGATTCAATTACAATGGCGGAAACCTTTTTTCTCAGGTCATTGAACATTACATCCACTTTGGGTTTAATTGTTGTGCTGTACATATTTTGAAATGCCTCCTTTAATTTTATTAGCCTCTGCACGAACCGAAGCAATTCTGTCAGCCTTGGCAGAGAGTTCCTGGATAATATCTCTTATCTGTTCTGCAGTTGCTTTAGCTTCCATGATAGCATCCAATTCATTTTTCTTACCACGAGCATTATTAGCAAGTTCTGCAATATATTTTGTCCGGATGTTCTCAACAAAGTCTTCAAGGTTAGCAATCAAGTCATTTTTTAACTCATCCAAACGACGCAGAATGTCTTTTTTTATAATATCAAAATGCTTATTTTGGACATATTCGGAGTATGTATGTGTCTTCTTAAAAGTGACACCATCCTCGTAAGAGCGAGTTTCATAGGCTTTAGATTTTGTTTTTTCTTTGATCTGCTTAAAAGTATCCTCCGTAAAATCGGGTTTCAAAGATTCAAAAGGGATTGAACTCTTGTCGCTTAATGCTACTAACGCCTCATCGAACTCCGCAACAACTTGATGTTGAACCCTTTCGGTCAATTCCTTAAATTGGTCGATTTTTTTCAAAGATAGCCGTTCCAGTTGGTTGAAAGCATCACTTGAGTCGGGGGCTATCTTCCCGACAGATGCTAAAAAATCCTTTACCGCCGCCTCCGCCTCAGTTCGGATGATTCCTTCATCGCCACGAAACCGACGAACAACACCATCTACACCTCGGCTCATTTTGTTTTGAATTATGTCCAAGTCCTGCTTGACTTCAGCAATTTTCTTAGCAAGTTCGGTGGGATCTTCTGCTTTCTGCTTGAACATATCTATTCTGGAGTTCATATCGTTCCAGAGCTTTGCGTAGAGATTGTTTATCGAGTCGAGCAGAGCTGCCAGCAGAAGATAATGAGCTTTTCTGCCAAAGATGTTCAAAGCATCATATACCTGCTTAAAGCGGGATTTTTCTTTTAGCTTATCAATGAAATCCTGTGTATCACCAGAACCAAACATACCATTTGTTTCAAAGTATGCCTTTGTAACAAAATCGTCCAGGGTTCCATTTTCGTTCAGCCTACGAAGTTCATCCACAATGTTCTCAACAGCGGAGAACTTTTTTGCATACAATTCCGCCTTGCTATCGACGATTAAGATGTTTCTTTCATCCAAATTAGAGAACTGCTTGTGAGCTTCTTCTTCCAGGCGTCTCAAATCAGCCTCGGTCACATTGGTAGCACGAGTAAGTACAAGGAACAAAGCATTTTTATTTCGTTCAACACTTGCGTTTTTCATAAATTGGTTGAACTGTGTGGATTCAAGAGCTTGTCCGGAAACAGGCTTTAAGAAGATGATAGCATCTGCATTTTCGATGTACTGAGATGTAATCTCCGCAACACCACCACGAGCACAAACACCGGGGCTGTCGATGATCTCTATACCACGCAGATCTTCACCAAAAGGAAACATGACTTCGATTTTGGTTACAATATCTTGCCAGCTATTCTTTCTGGCTTCGATATATGCTCTAATTTTCTTATTATAATCCGGCAAATTGTGAATATTTGCTCCTTGCACTTCGGGAGACTTTAGCATAGCCTCAACTTCGGCATTGGAGACAGTTATTTGAGCACCTTTAGCACGAGCACGCAATCCGGATTTTATAAGAATCTCGCTGTTGATCGTGGGAACGGGAATATCTCTGTAATCGTCATCTAACGCAGCGTTTTTCTTCAAAAAATCACGAGCTTCTTCGTCACCGGTAATAGTTATTTGTCTGCCGTCTGCATAAGTAGCTCTAACTGAAAAAGCCTCCCCGTACTTAATCTCAACAATGGAGCTTGTACATTGCTTGACATCCATCGGGAGCAATTCGACACCCAGATACGCATTTATAAAGGTTGATTTGCCGCTTTTAGATTCGCCGGCAATCATAATGTTGAATCTATCTGCCTTGACTTTTTCAGCTTTACCACGAATATCTGCAAGCAAAGTTCCTAAGTGTTCGGTAGGATCGGGTAAATTGATTTTCTCTGCATAATCTCGAAGCTCTGTGATTAGTTCTTCGACAGTATCGTATGAGGATAACACCTCGTTTTTTCTTGACTTATAATCGACAACCATAAATATGTCTCCTTTCGACACAAGAAATATATGTTAAAGATATTGTGTTCTCATCAGTTCAATTTCTTTTTTCATTTCCTCGACAAAATCATCGGGGGAGATGACCTTGATACGGCGACCTTGGCTCAAAAGCCACATCTTAATTCCATCGCCATACACATCGGCTTCGACGGTGTATGTTCTGCCGTTTCTTTCAATGACCCTGGCGGTAGGGAGCTTGTCCAAGATCGCTTGAATGGCTGTGCCGGTAAACTCAAACCGAATGGTTCTGAGCTTTCCTGGCCACATAAACAAGCTACGTTGTCTCAACAAACCCTCGTCAAAGTCTGGAGCATCCAAATCGGTGAATTTTTTGCGATGCTCCGTTATGTACTTAATTCTGTCAACACGGAAGTAGAGAGGCTTATCAAAATCGTCCTCTGTGCTAAATGCGATCAGATAGAAATAAAAATCGTTAAACATTACCGAGGCAGGACGCAACCGGTGTGTAACCCATTTTCTGTCCGAACGATAATATTCTATGGAAATTTCTCGCTTATCTGTGATGCAGTTAATGAGTTGCCACAAGATGGCTTGCACGCTTTCGCAATCATGCTTGACTTCGGGGTAGTGGTACAATTCCTTGCGGATAAGCTCATTCAGTTTTGGACGGTCATCCGGTGTTGTAAATCGCTTCATCTTTTCAACAAGCGTGAGTAATTCCATCTTTGAAAAGGCTCTTGCACCGATCAAAACTTCAATGAGCGAAAACAGCTCTTTATTTGTGAGAAACTCATCCATATAGAGGCGGTAGCATTTCTCATTATGTGAGTAGTGCAGCTCCGTGTTTCCAACAAGCTCTCTATGATCAGCCAAGAACGCTTTCAGATCATTTATATCTCGGCTGATGCTTTTGGTGGAAACCCCATATTCAGCAGCCAAGTTTTTTACAGAAATATCCTCGCCACGAAGCCCACGAAAGAACAATTCTAAAACACGATCTTGCTTCATATTTCACACCTCCTCAGCCTACAGCTTAATTATACAGATAGAACAGGACAACAAGGTGTCCTGTTGAAAATAAATTTAATGGTTTGCCTCATCTTTTTTTAGTTTTGGAACATATTCCATAATATCTCCAAAGTCACAATCAAGAACTTGGCATATCCTGCCCAATATGGCGATATTAACAGCTTCATCTCGTCGTAGTTTAGTCATCGTATTTGGTGCAATATCTGCTGCTTTTCGCAAATCTGCCTTGCTCATCTTTTTATCTACAAGCAGTTTCCACATTCGATTATAAGAAAGTGCCATATTGTATCCTCCTTCTGTAAGACTTCGATATTCTGAGCAATATCGACATTTCAATTCATATTATACTGCGATTTTCAAAAAATTCAATAGACTTTCGCAAATTTATGCGAAAGTCTATTGAAAAATAAGATATTCGTTTGAGTAAAGATGTATTTTTGCAGAAAAACCCCTTGACAAATCTCGTCTCAGAAAACCATGCTGAAAGATTATGCAAAGCGCAACGGTTTTCTGAACTGCCAGTTTTACGTTGATGACGGTTACAGCGGTACAAACTACGACCGCCCCGCTTTCCGACAGCTTATCGAGGACATACAGGACGGGGAAGTGTCAACGCTCATCACAAAAGACCTGTCACGTTTGGGGAGGAATTACCTTGAAACGGGTACATATATCGAGGTATTTTTCCCTAACCATAACGTGCGGTACATTGCAATCAATGACGGGGTGGACTCCATAGACAACGCACAAATGGATATTACACCGTTCCGCAACATCATCAATGAAATGTACGCAAAGGACACGTCAAGGAAAATCAAGAGCGCACTCCACGCAAGGAGAATGCAGGGCAAGTATATGGCTACTACTGCCCCATTCGGCTATAAGAAAGATGAGAAAGACCATAACCACCTTGTCATTGATGAAGTGACCGCCCCCGTTGTGGAACTGATTTTCTCAATCGCCGAGGAGGGCGTGGGGCTTCACACTATCTGTAATCGCTTGCGCAAGGCAAAGGTCATAAAGCCGAGTTTCTACAAAAAGGAAATGTTTGAGCGGTACACTGACGAGGAAAAAATGTATGACTGGGATACCGCCTATGTCAGCAAGATTTTACGCAATCCCGTCTATGCAGGAAACCTCACCGTAGCGGAAAGACCGACAAAGACCATGCGTTCCAAGAAAAGACAGTATATCCCGTATGCAGAACGTGAAGTCATCTATGGCACACATGAGCCGATTATCGAACAGAACCGTTGGAACACCGTACAGAAGATTTTGGACGGCAGACCGCCCGTTATCGGGGAAAGTTCAAGCGGATATGACAACATCTTCCGAGGGGTTATCAAGTGCGCCGATTGTGGGAGTGCCATGCTTGCCAAAGTCGAGCAGAAAAGAAAGCGGAACAATGTATTAGACAAGACTTTCTACTGCTGTACCAAATATCGCAAGTTTGGGAAAGAGGGTTGTTCGGCACACACCATTGAGGCGAGGACGGTTCACGAAGTTGTGCTTGCAGACATTCAGAAACACGCAGGACAGGCATTGACGGACAGGAAAGCTATGGTAACGGAAATTGCGGAGCGTCTTAATCTCCAAATGTCAGCGGACAGGGAACAGCAGAAAAAAGAACTAAGGCAATGTAAACAGCGTGTGTCGGAGATTGAAAACCTGTATGTCAAACTGTACGAGGACTTGACAAGGGAACTGCTGACCGAAAAGCGTTTCCAAATGTTGTCGGCAAGGTATGACAGCGAGCAGGAAGAACTGACTGCCAAGATAAAGGAACTTGAAAAAAGTGCCATAGCGGACAGGGAGCAGTTATCTTCCATTGAGCAGTTTGCGGAGCAGATAAGCGGTTATGCAGGAATAACGGAACTCAATTTTAAGATAATCAATCAACTGATAGAAAAAATTCTTGTTTCTGAACCCGTAGAAGTTGACGGGCAGAAAATTCAACGACTTACTATCCATTACAAATTCATAGGGGCATTGGAAACCCTTGAATAATGGATATTCTCTAAGTCACCTATTCCAACTATCCAACAGATGTAGGACGGATTTTGCGGACATTCAAAATAAAAAAGAATGTGGAGGTAACAGACAATGGCAAAGACGATTTTTGAGGAACTGGGCGGCAGATACGAGCGGCAAGGAGATTACTTAACTTAAAGATAGTATATACATACAGCCTGCTGACACATTGCTTGCAGATGCCCCGCAGAAACCAAACCATACAGAAAAGGAGTTTTTGCATATGAAGTCAATATTTGAACAGTTAGGCGGCACATATCACGAAGAAAATGGGTATCTTATTCCAGATTTAATATTACCCAACGAAGAAGAACAGCCGATAGGCACATGGGGACAGCGGCATCAGGATTATCTGAAACAGTACCACAAGGTTACATACACCAATCTTCTCACAAGTGGCAGACTGAACTCCTATCTAGCCGTCATTGACAGGCAGGCGCAGGAACGCTTTGAAAGGCTTATAGAGAGCATGAAACAGGCACAGGACATAACGGAACGGCTAAAGGAAGAAAATGCCATAGAGTGGACAGGCAAAATAAATAATATAAGGGCTTGTGCGAGGGAAATTGTGAACGGAGAAATTATTTTTATATAATCAGAATTGGCGGCAGGGAATATAATTCTTTGCCGCCTTTCAAATGGAGTAACTATATTATGAAATTAGCTTGTGAAATATATTGCTGATTCTTATCCAGCAAATGTTTTAGGGTTTTCAGTCCTGTTTCCAATTGTTGTAAGGAATCAGGGGAACAGGTTGCAATTCTTATAGCTGTGGATTCAGCTTTGCCAACGGTAAAACGGTCAGAACAGAAGATATGAATGCCATTGTCTGTTGCCTGCATTTCCAACTGATAACCGTTATAATGGGCAGGCAGGGGCAGCCATTGGAAGAAGCTGTATTCATTCGGGCAGATGCTGTCTGGAAAGTATTTTTTATATATCCTGTTCCGTTCTTTTGCCTGTCTTTTTTTCTGCCCTATGATTCTGCCTGCATTGCCGCTTGCAATTAATTCGCTTATAATTTCTGCGTTAAGCAGCGGTATTTTCAAATTTACATTATTAGCCGTTTCAAGAAAGGTTTGTCTTAAGCAATCAGGGATAACCATATATGCGCATCTTAAGCCTGCTGAAAGTGATTTTGACAGGCTGTGCAGGTAAATGGTATTATCTGGTATCAATGTCTGAATCGGTTCTCCTGTATCATTTGCAATAAATCCATAAGCGTCATCTTCCATTAAAATCAGATGGTATTGCTGTATGAGGCTGGCAATTTTCCTTTTTCGTTCCATTGACATGACAGTTCCTGTCGGATTATTGCAGGACGGCATTAGGAAGATTCCTTTTATATCCATTATCCTGCACTGCTTTTCCACTAGGTCGGGTATCATTCCATCCTCATCTGCGGCTACTGATATCAACTGGACATTTAACTGTCTGGCTAAGCCGATAAAATTGGAATAAGTGTAAGAATCAGTTAGGATTTTATCTCCAGAGTGGAAAAGAGCCAAAAATACAATCGTCAGGGCATTTTGAGTTCCTGCCGTCAGCATGATGTTTTCAGGCTCTGTTTCTATATGGAAAGATTTCAGCCATTTTATGGCGGTCTGTTTGTGCTTGTAAGATTCCGATATGCTGTCAAATTCAAAAAGATACTGGGAAGTATTGCGTTGTATGGTTTTTTGCGCAATATCAGCGACAATCTTATTATACTGGTAAAAAGGTCTGATTATGCCCAGTTCTACGCACCCGTTATTTGCCTTATGTAAAAAAGGGATGGCGGCATTTGGGGATACAAATGTGCCTTGCCCTATATTGGCATAGATTAGCCCCTTATTTTCACAAATCTTGAATGCACGGGTTATTGTGCTTAGGTTCAAATCAAGAAAGTCTGCTAATTCCCTTTGGGGCGGCAGTTTTGTATTTCCAGCCAGTTTGCCGCTTTGGATATCCTGTTCCAAAAGTTCCGCAATAGATATATAAATTGGTAATTTTAATTTTTCTTTATCGGGTATCCATGGCATTGGGTAATTTTCAAAAGAATTAACTGGCAAGCTTTTTCCCTCCCTGCTCAAAATTGTCTTACATACAATATTAGCATTGAAAACATACAAAGTCAAGAATATAATCTATATTGTATGTATTGTGTGCAAACAATACCATGCAACAAAAAGGAATAAATTTTATTTTAGTAGGAAAGAGGTTACGAAATGAAGGATTTAACGAGAGAACATGAGTTAAAGACAATATTTTTATTTTCACTGCCAATTTTGGTCGGCAATCTATTCCAGCAACTATATAATCTTGCGGATACGGTTATTGTAGGTAATTTTTTGGGGAAAGAATGTCTGGCGGCGGTAGGGTTCAGTTTTCAGATACACTATCTGCTGATTGCCCTTTCTATGGGCATTTCAATGGGGGCAAGCATATTGGTTTCACGTTATTTTGGCAGTAAGGACATGGAATCTGCGAAAAAAGTTATGGATACGGGATTTGCTTTCTGCTTTTGCCTCAGTTTGATAATTGCTGCTTTGGGCATATGTTTTTCCTATCAGATTCTGCTTGTCTTCCGAGTGCCGTCCGCTTTGCTTGAAGCGGCTGACATATATCTTAAAATTATGTTTATCGGCGTTATCCCCACGTTTGCATATAACGCGCTTACAAATATTCTTCGCGGGATGGGGGATTCAAAAACACCTACATATATTCTGATAGTGGCAGCGCTTCTGAATATTGTGCTTGATATATTGTTCATTAAGGCATTCGGAATGGGTGTGGCAGGGGCGGCATTTGCGACTGTGTTATCGCAGCTTTTGTCATTTATCGTTTGTATGGTATATATGAAAATACATTATCGCAGCTTGTTTATTAATGTATTGCATTTACAGTTTGACAAGGCAGAATTAAAAAAGAGCTTGAAGATAGGTACGCCCGCCATGATACAGCAAGTATTTGTGAGTGTGGGATTTATGTCATTGCAGTTTCTGATTAATGGGTTTGGCACGGATTGCATGGCGGCATATACTGCCGCATCTAAGGTAGATGCTTTTGCAGAAATGCCCGCCTTGAACTTAGGGCAGGCTATGACTAATTTTACTGCCCAGAATTTAGGGGCAAAAAGGAAAGACAGGGTATTGAAAGGCGGGAAATACGCATTGGTTATGGGGATTGCAGTATCAGCGTGTATTTCTGTTGTCATTGTATTGTTTCCGTCTGTATTTATATCAATATTCAATAGGGATACGTCTGTTTTAGATATTGGCAACAGCTATCTGAAGATTGTGCCTGCTTTTTATATTATCTTTGCAGCCATGCAGGTATTAAACGGATTGCTTTTGGGGTATGGAAAATCATTTGTGCCGATGATTGCTTCCATATGTTCCCTGTGCTGTCTTCAAGTGCCTGTCGCTATTATTTTGTCTGGCACAAAGCTTGGTTATAATGGAATTTGGATAGCCGCTCCAATCGGCTGGTTTGGAGGGCTATTAATCCGCGCAATTTATTTTTATCATGTCAGCAAAAAAGAAAAACAATAAAAATATACATAAAGAATTTTACCAAACTTGAATCAATGGATAAAAAATTAATGTGGCAATTTAAGCAACAGCTATCTGCAAAAAAACAAATTTGTGTTGAGGATAAAAAGAAGATGGATAGCTATTGCTTATTGCCTGCATTTCATTCATAGCATGGATGTTCACCATATAAAAAAACGGCGTGTGGTGGGCGGTATTGCTATGCCCTAAAAAACTTAACAGACACTCTCCAGACCTGTTTTTGAAGTTTGGAGGGTTTTTTATGTTCTTTTTTCGGGCGGTAATCTATCTGCTCATGCAACACAGAATTTATCCGTACATAGCATATCGGGGAATAGCAGGAAGCCAGTTAAAAAAATCCCTGCCCATGCAACGCTACTTCTTGCCATGCAACCAGAAGTATAATCTCCACTTAACAGAATATGTATCTCCTATAACCGTAGAGGTCACCGAGCCTTTGCGGTTTTTCTTTTGTCGTTTTTTATCGGAATGTGCCGCAGGGCTGTTTCTGCTGTTGGCTGCCGTTCGCCTCCTATCCAATCTGGTTTTTAGCATTTTCAAAAATTTCAGATTGGAGGAAAAAAGAATGGCATACAACAACGGACGGGAGAACAGGAAATGGCTTATCTGGAAAGAAGCCGAGGAAAAAATATTACGGGAGCATGGAGTTGATGAAACCACCATTGAACAAATCCGCACAGACGACAGGGCAGACTTCAATTCCAACAGGCGGTTTTACCATTGGACAAGCGACTTTGGCGAATACCTTGAGGGAATGGCAGACAGGGAGCGGAATGCCGAGGTAAAGACCGTTGCTGATTTACTGGATGAGATTGAGGACGAAACTCTGTATCGGGCATTGCTTACGGTGGACAGGCGTACCCTGCAAATCATCCTGCTGAAAATGCAGGGCTATTCCACAAAGGAAATTGCACCGCTTGTTGGATTGACAACAGGGGCTATTTATGCACGATTAGACCATCTGCGGAAAAAGTTGCGGAAGATTTTATAACCAACTAATAAAGACAGCTTTTTGACGGGCTATTGGGTGGGGGATAAAATTCCCCCGCCAAATTATAAAATTGATGTATAAAATTCCTGTCCACAGGGAATACTAAAAAGTTTGCCCAAAATCTTGACATGGGTACAGCCGCTATGATATTCTGAAATACCCGTGAGGGAATTGGAAGATTGAAAATGAAATAGCACATAGATGGAAGAACGGAATGTCAGCCAATGGACAAGGCTGACCGCTGCCGAATTTATGCTGCCCTTTTCGGCTGGTGTATGGCAGCATGGTTTTGAATTTCAAAGCCGTTACATAGCATTGCGAATCCGAGCAGGAGAAAACACTCCTGTCATTCGTGGTGCGGTGTGGCGGCTTTTTCATTTATCCAAAAGTCAAGAGAAATCAAATCCAGAACGGAGGTGCAGGGACATAGGATTTTCTTTTCGGAGGGTAAGACAGGCGTTAAGAATACCGCTGCACAGGAAAAATGCTCTGTGGCATTGTCCACAGAGATAGCGAGCATCGGATTGTGTCAGCCACAATCCCAATCCATGCCGCTTGCAGGCATGGACTAACTCAGGGGACAGCCCCTGAATACCCCGAAGAAAGGAATTTAAGACTGGAGGATTAAGGAAAATGAGCAAAGAAAAATCAGAAAAGGGCGTGCGGAATGTCCCGATTACCGTCCGATTGAACGAGGGAGAACATGAAAAATTAAAGCAGTGCGCCGCCGCTTGCGGTCTGACCGCTGCCGAATTTATGCGCCAGTTATGCAAGGGAAACGCCCCGCAGCCGAAGCCAAAAACCGAGTTTTGGGAACTGTTAAACAAGCTCTATGAAGTGCATGACGCTTTCAAAAAGTGTGTCCCATACTATCCAACCGCCACTGAAATCTGTAAGGAGATTGAGGATTTTATCTTAGAACTGCAACAGAAAACAACTCTCCCACAACGGTTCAGCATAGAAGAATTGACAGAACAGGGGGCGGTCTGATATGGCGGTAACGAGCCTATGGCATGTCAAAGGGAGCATAAAAGACGTGATTGACTATATAGAAAATCCAGAAAAGACCGTGCCGAATGAAGATATGCAGGACTTCTTTGACGTGTTCTCCTATGTGAAAAATCCGTCAAAAACAAATGAGGGCGAGTATGTTTCCGCTATCAACTGTTTGAAAGAAACCGCATTACAGCAGATGATTTTGACAAAGAAGCAGTACCAAAAGACAGACAAAGGACATCTCCATAATCATTTCTGTTTTAACTCCGTTTCTTATCTGGATGGGAGCAAATATAATTACTCAAAATCCGAACAGAAACGGCTAAGGGAGGTGTCCGACCGCTTATGCCGAGAGTACAGTTTATCGGTGATTGAAAACCCCAAGAAAGCCCCTGCAAGACCGCTGTATCTGGACGAAAAAAGCGGAAAGCCGACACGGTACAACGTCTATCGGGAGGATTTAAGGGAAGCAATCAACGGGAGCAGGGATTTACAGCACATGATGAAATACCTTACCGATAAAGGATATGAGATTGATTTTTCGGGCAGCCATTGGAAAATGAAGCTGCCGCAGTACAGGCATTTCACAAGGTTAGACACGCTTGACGAACGGCTGACTCCCGATTTCATACGGTCATGTTTAGGCGGGGCTTCCCGATATGGAAACTACAAAGCAAGGATTTCCTACTCCCCGCATATGCCAGAGCAGTATAAAAACGCATGGAAACCGCATCAGAAAACCACAGGGATTTTAGCGTTGTATTACCACTGGTGCTATCAGCTGGGGATATTCCCCAAAGGCACAGACTACAAGCCGGCAAGCCCGCTGATGAAAGAGGAGCTTCGGAAACTGGACGAGATTACCGCACAGGTAAGGTATATGTCAAAGCATAACATCTCTACCCTTTCCGACTTACACGCCGACAGGGAGAAAAACCAGACCGAAATGAATAAACTGATTGACTACCGCCAGCACTTGCGGAACAAGGTACGCCGTGCCACACCAGCCGAAAAAGAAACACTCCGAGCCGAAAAGCAGGGCGTGACGGAGCAGATAACAGAGCTTAGGAAACGGCTGAAATATGCAGACGGGATTGAAAAACGCTCTGCCCATATCGACAACTGCTTAGACCAAATCCACGATACGATTGAAAACCAGCGGTTAAACCAACAGAAACAGCCAGTTAAAACAGACCGCAGGAGGGAGGAATCATTACGGTAAAACAGCTATTTGACAGAATAATTAAGTCAGGAATCCAGCCAAAAGAGAAAGGAATCCCAACAGGGTATTTCATAGAAAAGGATGGGCAGACTTCTTTTGTCTGCGGCAAAAACATTGTCCATCTTACAGAGCATTTCAGCGGGAAAAAACAGACCGTGTAAACGCTTGCGGAGAATGTCATGCGGTACGAGATGAAAAAACCATAAGAAGAATATTGTTGCAATGATGGAAAAACGGCCTGCCCCATGCTATAATAGATTCATGCAAGCAGTGTATTGTGGCGGGCTGTTTCCAAAGACAGGAGGTTAAAACAAGTGAAACAGCAGCAATACAATACAGCGTTATATATGCGTTTAAGCCGTGATGACGAGCTGGAAGGGGAAAGCGCAAGCATTTCCACGCAGAAACAAATACTCAGGGATTACGCAAATGAACAGGGATTTTTAGTCGTTAACGAGTATGTGGACGATGGATTTTCGGGTACAAATTTTGAAAGACCAAGCTTCAAACGCATGATTGAGGACATAGAGGACGGGAAAATCAACTGCGTTGTCACAAAGGATTTGTCAAGGCTTGGCAGGAACTATATCCTCACGGGGCAGTACACGGAGCTTTATTTTCCGAGCAAGGGCGTAAGGTACATCGCAATCCATGACGGCGTTGACACGATAAGGGAGGATAACGACATCGCCCCATTCAAGAATATCGTCAACGAATGGCAGGCAAAGGAAACGAGCCGCAAGGTAAAAAATGCGATGAAAGCCAAGTTTAAAAATGGGGAATACATCGCCCCAGTCACGCCTTTAGGGTATAAGCTGCATCCGACGGAAAAGAACAGGCTCATTATTGATGAGGAAACGAAGTGGATTGTGGAGCGTATTTTTGAGCTTGCGGCACATGGGTATGGGGCAAAGAAAATCTGCCACGCCCTCGCCAAAGATAAAGTGCCAGTCCCAACTGTCATGCGTCGAATTATAGTTCCCACCTACGGCAGCTTTACCGCAAATCAAATTCGGCATCTCCCATATATTGTCTCTCCTAACGTGCTGTATATTACGGCACGTTTTTTTCTGTCCTATTGACCA
>Ga0209064_1001254_pt1 | contig 42352 bp, 39 predicted proteins | sample Inofromicrocosms_FD_187498 | JGI IMG/M metagenome (GOLD analysis project Ga0209064, IMG submission 187498) | Mouse cecum microbial communities from Vienna, Austria - Inoculum for glucosamine and mucus D2O microcosms (SPAdes) (version 2) | ecosystem: Host-associated > Mammals > Digestive system >... | reverse complement strand
AATTGATAACTTTCATTTTGACCTCCTAAATGACAGGAGGGACAAGCAGCCGAAACTGCTTGTCCCTCCCGGTGATGGAGCTAACGCCCCTCACCTTATAGCCCACTTAGGGGGTCGTTCGTATGGGCCTATTTCCAGAATTTCTGAAAAGTTTTCCTGACAGCGTTGATGGAAGTCTGTACCGAACCTTTGGTGCAGCTGCACATCTCGGCAATCTCCGCATAGCTGAAATCATACAGCGCATTATTGAGCGGGCCAGACAGGTGACTCGGCTGACGGAGTTGACGCCTGAAATCGTCCACGAGTTCATTGAGAAAATCGTAGTATCCAAGCCCGACAAGGTAGATGGCAAGCGCCATCAGCGGGTGGACATTCATTACAACACCATTGGCCTGTGGTGTGCCCCATCCCCGGAGGAAATGGAGAAACTGTTCCAGGAGCATCTTGCAGGCCAGCATAAAAAGACAGCGTAGCCGAAGCCACGCCGTCCAAATAGATAACTTGTCTTTTACGGCCCCGCCCGCTGGGGCAACTTCCTTACGGGAGTTGCCCCAAGGGGGGAGCCATTTGTGCGTTATCATAAGCGAACAGGAGCGCCCGGCGGGCGCTCCTGCTTCGTTAGATGGGTTGGGCGGCTTGAGGCCGGGGGGCGGCTTTTCGGGAAAACAGGATCCGTCCCAGCTGGAACAGGGAGAGCAAAAGCATGTGGGAGGAGAAGGCGCATTGGTCGGCCAGGGTCCAGCCCAGGAAAAAGAAGACCGGATTGGCAGGACGGCCCGCAGCCATCATTGTGTCCAGAGAGGTGCCGATCCAGGCCACGCGGTCGTACAGCCGCCAGAGGAGGGGAACCGGCATCAGCAGCGCATACAGCCCCAGCAGCAGGGCGGCTCCGCCCAGCACCAGGGAGGTCCGCCGGTTGACCGGCCGGGCGCGGTCCAGCCAGGCGAAGGCCAGACCCATCAGGCAGCAGCCTGTCAAACGGAGCAGCTGGCAGAGGGCTTCGGATGTCATGTTGAGATTGAAAAGGTAAAATTCCAGCAGGAACATCAGCAGGTCAAAGAGGAGCACCGCTCCCACCATCCCCCAAAGAGACCGCCGGGGGGAGGGGGCGGCCTCCGGCGGGGGGAGGGCCGGGGACCGCTCCGGCGGGACAGGGACGGGCTCTGCCCCTCCGCCGTGGAGCAGCTGGTCCACCGCCACCCCGTACAGCTGCCCCAGGGCCGCCAGATTTTCCGCCGAGGGCAGGGCGGCTCCCGTCTCCCACTTGGAAATGGTCTGCCGGGAGACCGCCAGCGCCTCCGCCAGCTCGATCTGAGACAGCCCCTGCCGCTTTCTAAAGTGCTGCAAATTCTCTTTCAGGTCCATAGAGAACACCTCCTGGCTATTTTACAACAGTCCGCAAAATTGGTGACAACGGGCCGCCGAGGGCAGCGGCCCCTGCTATGATACACCCATCTTACCCCGTTTTCCCTGATCCGGCAACCAACTTTAGTTTACATTCGGGAAAATTCCCGAAAAAGGAGCGCCCGGCGGGGCGCTCCTGGGGGCTCAGCTTGCCATTTCAATCTGGACGGCGTACTGGAGGGATTGCAGCTTGTCCCAGAAATCGCCCACGTTCAGTTTGTCGAAGGCGGCGGTCTTCTCCAGGCCCAGACGCTCAATCTCCTGGTCAATCCGCTTCTCCATCAGAGAGGTAACGCAGTCGTCCCGGAAGTCATCGGGGTCCAGGGGCAGGCGGAGGATGATGTGGTAGCCGAAATCGCTCTCAACCACCTCGCTGATCTCCCCGGCCTTCAGGGCCAGGGCGGCCTCCTCGAAGGGGGCCACCATCTCGCCCTTGACGGTGGTGTAGCCGTCGGGGTTGGTGGCCAGGCCGCTGTCCTCGCTGTGCTCGTTCATCAGGTCGTCAAACAGGGCGATGGGGTCCTCGGCTGCCCGGAGCTGGGCCAGAAAATCCTCCGCCTGGGCCTTCTTCTGGGCGACGGTGGCCTCGTCCAGGGGCTCCCGGGTGTCCAGGTCGATGGTGGCCAGCAGGATGTGCTTGGCCTTGTACCGGCCGACCTCGTCCAGATAGGCGTTTACCTCGGCGTCGGTGGGATAGTGGCCGCTGTTCTCGCCGTAGTACAGCTCGGCCAGCTGGCTGAACAGCTCGGTGTTTTCGTTGAGGTTGATGAGCAGATCCCGGGTGAGCATCTGGGTCCAGAGGGTGTGAATGACCCGGCTCTCGTCGCTGCCCGCCTGGACCACCATCGCGGCGTACTGCTTATCCACCTGGGTGGCCACGTCGGGGTCGGGGGTGAGGTTCTCCTGCCGGGCCAGCTCCCGCAGCATGCAGTGGAGGGCGGCGGCATCCAGGGCGTTGTCCAGCATATACTGGCCGAAGGTGAGGCCGTCGGACATCTCGGTGTCCCAGGGGAGGGTGGTCATCTGCCCCCCGAAGGGCTCCAGGTAGTCGCTGATGCTCCGCTGGAGCCAGTAGAGGTAGTCGTTGGCGGTGATCTCCGCCGTGCCCAGCCGGACCAGCACCTCCTCCCCCGCCACACCGGCGACGGCCAGTGCGGGGTCGGTGACCTGAGAGAGGTCCATAGGGGTGATGGAGTCGGAGCTGCCCGAGCCTGAACCGGAGGCGGAACCGGAGCCGGCAGAGCCGGAGGGCTTAGGACCACAGCCGCTCAGGGCGGTGAGGGACAGAACAAGGGCAAAAGCCACAAGACGTTTCCTGTTTTTCATAAAATGCTTCCTTTCTTTGCCGGAAAATCGTGAACAGACCCTATCATACCACAAATCCAGAAGCGGGGCAAGCCCGGGGGAGGTGCTTTCCGCAGATTTTTGTGTGGGGGATGGGCTGTGCGGCCCCGCAGATTATTAAAAACCCTCCGTCCCCCGCAGGATAAGCCTTCCACCCTCCGGGGGGAAGGTGCCCCAGTGGGCACACTGGGGCGGATGAGGGGGCGGGGCGGGTAAGCAGTTCTTTTCGATGAGGGGCGCTAACCTCACCGCACCCTCATCCGTCACGGGCTTCGCCCGTGCCACCTTCCCCCTGAAAGGGGGAAGGCTTTTTGCGCGTACCTGGACGTGGCGGGATAGCCAAGGGTAAAACCCTTGCCCCACATGACGTACCATGCGGTTGCAATTGCCATTATTGTATGGTAAACTGTTGAAAAAATGAGAGGAGCGACCGCTATGGCATTGTTTGGCAATTTATTCGGCAAAAAGCAGGGGCCGAAGGAGGCGCCTGCCTCCCAGGCGGGGCCCGGGGCGCTGGCGTCCTTCTTCCCCGACGGCCTGAACATGTCCGACTGGGACCAGGTGTTCTCCGCCTGCCTGGGCAAGATGTACACCGTGCAGAACCGGCTGGCCGAGCTGGTGAAGGACGAGCCCGATTGGTACGTGGACTTTGAGAAGGGCACCCTCACCCTGGGAAAATATGAGTTCCGGGTGCAGTTCCTGGGCAGTGAGTCCTATGTGTCCAACTCCTGGCTGTGGGGTTGGGAGAACGTGAACGGTTTCCCGGACAACCTGCTGGGCCAGGCCCACATCGCCCGGACCTACGGCCAGACCTGGGGGCTGGAGCCCCTGATGTACGCCCAGTGCGAGCTGAACGACACCTTTAACGGACACAACTTCTCTATGGTGGTGTGCGGGGCTCTGGCGGAGGACCGGTGCTACTACCGCTGTCCCACCGGCGGGGACCAGGGGGCCGCCTTCGTGGCCCTGTGTGACATGCCCAAGGAGCTGTTCGCTCCGGTGGATGGCATCACCTTCATCAACAGCGTGAGCCAGTGCATCCAGCAGTTCTATCTGGACCACAAAATCTTCGTGGAGGCATTCCTGCGCTGGAACAAGACCCCCTTCGACTGGAGTGGCGACACCCTCACCGCCCACTTCGACGCCGACGTGGCGGTGGAGTTCGAGCAGGCGGGGGAGAATTACCGGATTAAGAATCTGAGCCAGACGGTAAAACCGTAAAAGAGATGGCCGCCCTTTTGGGCGGCCAGTTTCTGTTCATGTCAGTATTTCTTTTATGTTTCCAGCGCCTCGGCGTAGTTCTCCACCACCTGCCGGGCGGCCCGGAGAGGGTCCTCCCCCTTGGCCAGGCGGAAGGAGAACCGGGGAACCTCCCCGGGCATGAGGAGCAGGCGCTTGGTATATTTCTCCTGGGCACACAGGGCGGAGAAGGGCTCCAGGCGGAACTCGTCCAGGGTAAACACCAGCCGGTCCCCCTTCTGGGCCAGGTCGTTGATGCGGCACTGGGCCGCCGCCGCCCGGAGAAGTGCCACCGAAATCAGGTTGTTCACCGGCCGGGGGGGCTCGCCGTAGCGGTCGATGAGCTCGTCCACCAGCTCGTCGGCCTCCTCCTCGCCGCGGATGGCGGCGATGCGGCGGTACAGGTCCATCCTCTGCTCCGGAGAGGGGACGTACCGGTCGGGGATGGAAGCGGACACGCTGAGGTTGGCTGCACACTCGGTGCGGGTGGGCAGGGGCTGGCCCTGCTCCAGCAGGACGGCCTCCTCCAGCAGCTTCAGGTACATGTCATAGCCCACCGACAGCAGAAAGCCGCTCTGCTCCGGACCCAGCACGTTGCCCGCCCCCCGAATTTCCAGGTCCCGCATGGCGATTTTGAAGCCGGAGCCGAACTCGGCAAACTCCCGGATGGCCTCCAGCCGCTTGGAGGCCACCTCGCTGAGCACCTTCCCCTTCCGGTAGGTGAGGTAGGCGAAGGCCCGCCGGCTGGACCGGCCCACCCGGCCCCGGAGCTGGTGGAGCTGGGCCAGGCCCAGCTTGTCGGCGTCCTCCATGATGAGGGTGTTCACGTTGGGCAGGTCGATGCCCGTCTCGATGATGGTGGTGCACACCAGCACATTCAGCTCCCCGTCGGTCATCTGGGCCATCACGTCGTCGATGGCCTCCTGGGTCATCCGCCCGTGGGCCACCCCGATGGCGGCATCCTCCCCCAGCAGCATCTGGATGCGGGCGGCGCAGCGGTCGATGGTCTCCACCCGGTTGTGCAGATAAAATACCTGCCCCCCACGCTCCAGCTCCCGGCGCATGGCATCGGCCAGGAGATTCCAGTCGTGCTCCAGCACATAGGTCTGCACCGGCTGGCGGTCGGCGGGCGGCTCCTCCAGGGTGGACATGTCCCGGATGCCGGACAGGGCCATGTTCAAGGTGCGGGGGATGGGGGTGGCGGACAGGGTGAGTACATCCACCTGCTTGAAATTCTCCTTCAGCTTCTCCTTGTGCTGCACGCCGAACCGCTGCTCCTCGTCCACCACCAGCAGGCCCAGGTCCTTAAAGCGCACATCCTTGTTAAACAGCCGGTGGGTGCCGATGAGGATGTCCACCTCCCCGGCCTCCACCCGGCGCAGGGTCTCCTTCATCTGGGCGGGGGTGCGGAAGCGGGACACCACGTCGATGTTTACCGGGTACTTCTGGAAGCGGCGCAGGGCGTTGAGGTAGTGCTGCCGGGCCAGGACCGTGGTGGGCACCAGGATGGCGGTCTGCTTGCCGTCCAGCACGCACTTCATCATGGCCCGGAAGGCCACCTCCGTCTTGCCATAGCCCACGTCGCCGCAGAGGAGCCGGTCCATGGGGGTGGGGCGCTCCATGTCCAGCTTGATTTCCTGGATACAGCGCAGCTGGTCGTCGGTCTCGGTGTATTCAAACTGTTCCTCAAATTCCCGCTGCCAGGGGGAGTCGGGGGCGAAGGCGTAGCCCGGCTGGCGCTGGCGCTGGGCGTAGAGCTGGATCAGCCCCTTGGCCAGGTCCTGCACTGCCTTTTTCGCCTTCCGCTTGGCCTTTTCCCACTCCTGGCCCCCCAGGCGGTTGAGTTTTCGGGTCTCGTTGGCGTCCTCACCGCCGCCGATATACTTGCTCACCAGGTCCAGCTGGGTGGCGGGGACGTAGAGCACGTCGGTGCCGGCGTAGGCGATTTTTACATAGTCCTGCTCCACCCCCTCCACCGGCATCTTTACCATGCCCACATAGCGGCCCACTCCGTGGTGCTCGTGGACCACCAGGTCGCCGGGGGTGAGGTCGGCGTAGGATTTCAGCTTCTGCCGGTTGGTGGCGTCCTTGGGCCGCCGGGGCTTTTTCCCTGCGGCCTTCTCCCCCTCGGTGAGGACAGCCAGTCTTCGCTCGGGGTACTCAAAGCCGCTGGACAGTCCCCCCACGGTAATCACTACCTGTCCGGGCTTGGGCAGCTCCCTGAGCTGGAAGTCCACCGCCGACTTGATTTTCTGTTCCCGAAGGAGGGTTTGCAGGTCGATGGCCCGCTGTTCGCCGGACACCAGCACCAGGGCGGCAAAGCCGCTGTTTTGATAGTGGGCCAGGTCCTGCACCGCCGTCTCCAGGCTGGCCAGGAAGGGGGGCAGCTGCTTGGCGGTGATGGAGAGCAGCTCCCTGGGGGGCGTGGGGTAGGAGGCGGTGGTGAAGGAGTCCAGATAGACCAGGGGGAAGTCCTCCAGCTTGCTGAGGAGCTGGGGGAAGGTGAGGGCCAGCTGGGTACAGGAGGGGTCCAGCTCCCCCTGCTCCAGCAGGGACTTTGCGTCCTCCTCCAGCTGCCACTGGTAGGACTTCGCCCGGTCCGCCGCCCGGGGAGCCTGGTCAAATATTACGCAGGCGTCGGGGGGCAGATAGTCTGCCGCCCCGGCCAGCTCAGGGTAGATCAGGGGGAGATACCGGTCAAGCGCGGGGAAGGTCCGTCCCTGGGCAATGGCTTCTCCGTCCTGCTCCAGGGTGGCGGCCAGCTCCCTGTTCCCGTTTTGCAGGGCCTTGGCGGCCAGTTTTCCGATTTTTTTGCTCAGCTCCCCCATTCCGCCGGGGGCCAGCTGGGGCAGGACCTCGGCGGCGGGAAGGAGGAGGGCGGTTTCGACATTTTCCATCCGGCGCTGGGTGGCGGGGTCGAAGACCCCCATGGCGTCCACCTCGTCCCCGAAGAACTCCACCCGGACGGGGCGGTCCATGCCGGGGGAAAAGACGTCCAGAATGCCCCCCCGCAGGGCAAACTGGCCCACCCCCTCCACCTGCTCGCACCGGGCATACCCGGCGGCAGACAGGTCCTCGGTCAGCTCATTCAGGTCGTAGACGCCGCCGATTTTCAGTTCCCGGCAGCAGCGCTCCAGCACCCGGGGGGGAATGGTCCGCTGGAGCAGGCCCTCCACTGTGGCCACCAGGAGGGGGAGCTTCCCCCGGGCCAGCGCCCGCATCAGGGCCAGCCGCCTGTGCTCCCACTGGCGGGAGAGGGCGGCGGCGTTGTGGAAGGTGAAGTCCCGGGGGCCCAGCACCGGGACGGGAACCCCGGCAAAGGCGGCCAGGTCCCGGGCCAGCCGGGCGCCCTCGGTCTCGTCGGCGCAGATCACCACCACCGGGCGCCCGGTAATCAGGCCGATGCCGGCGGCCATGTGGCAGCGGTGGATGGCCGCCGCCCCGGACAGGGCCACAGGGGAGCGGCCCCCCTCCAGGGCGGAAAGGAGCTGTTGAAATTCCGGCATGCCGTTCAGGGCGGCGGTAAGCAGTTTCATGGGGAACACCTCATTTTCGACAAAACTGACAACGCGGCAACGCCCCTGCCCCCGTGAGGGGGAGGGGTGAATCTGGTATTTTCAGTATAACAGTATGGCCAGATTACGTCAATAGCGGGCAGGAAGATTTCTGGGCTGACAAAATAACAAAAACCGATTGACAAAATGCAGAGAAAAATGTACAATAAGACGAACGCAGAAATATATGTTGGTACTGCTTGCTATGCCACATATTCGCCAAGGAAGCCGGCAAGTGACCGCTTTCAGGATTAGTAAATGATATGAAGATGAATAACTGTATAAGACTTGTCGAATTTGGGAGTTTAATTGCACTACTGTTAGCGGCAGGGCTCTTTGGCCCGGAGGCGGGACATAATGTTGCGGTGATTGGCGCAGATGTGGCAATCGCAATACTGGCAGTTTTGTATGTCCGGAAAAAAGAAAAGAAGAAGGCGCTTTTTCTAGGTGGAGTTTGGACTCTGCTTAACATTGTTCTGCTTGTAAAATACCTCCTTCGGTAAGGAAACATCGAATGAAAACCTCCCCGATCCTTTGGAAAGGACCGGGGAGGTTTTATTCAGGTAATCTCGTAGTCCTGGCCGAACTGGAGCTCACCGAAGTTGATGCGGCTGCCCATGGGGGGGCGGCGGTCGTCGTCCTCGTCCTGGTAATCCTCCTCGTCGTCGGGGGGGAAGCCCTCGTCCTCCTCGATGGGCTGGCCGGGGGGGAATTCGGCGGTGTCAGACAGGTCCCGGTCAGCCTCCTCCTCTGCCGCCCGGGAACGGAGATTTTCGGCGGTGGCCGCTTCCATGGCCTGGGCCAGCAGGCGCTGGACGTTGTCGTCAATCTCGTCGGCCTTCTCCTGCACCGGGTCGGGGGCGGGCCTGGCATCGGGGGGGCACAGCCCCTCCAGCTGGGCCAGATACTCCGCCTCCTGCATGTGGAGGGCACGAACCTTCTCCACAAAGGCGGCGGTCTGCTCCTGGGCCTTCTTCAGGCGGTACTCCTCAGCCTCCAGCTCGTGGGACAGCTCGGCCCGGCGGGTGACCACGTCCTTCTCCGTCTGGGCCAGAAGCTCGTCCTTCTTCCGCTCGGCCTCCTTCACCAGGTCGTCGGCCATCCGCTGGGCGGCCAGCAGGGCCTTGCGCATGGCCTCCTCGGTGGAGCGGTATTCCTCCACCTTGTCCACCAGCACCTTCATCTTGTTTTTCAACACCGCGTTTTCGTTGAAAAGCGCGGAGTAGTCCCCGGTGAGAATGTCCAGAAATTCATCCACCTGGGCCATGTTATAGCCGCCGAAAGACGCCTTCTGAAAGGCGCGCTCGGATACTTCCTGTGGTGTGAGCATAGTAATCCCCCAAATAATCTATGTCGGGGCGGTCTCAGCCGCCATTGCGCACGGGCATATTTTTCTTTAAAAATACAGCCCGTTGTTCTCCAGCTCGTCAATCAGGTCGCCCAGGATGTCCACGTTGTAGGGGGTGATGATGTAGGTGGAGATGGCCACCTTCTTGATCTTGCCCTCGTTGGCGTAGGACACCCCGGCCAGGAAGTCCAGCAGGCGGCGGGCGATCTCGCCGTTGGTGGACTCCAGGTTGAGCACCACCGTGCGCTTCTCCCGCAGGTGGTCGGCGATGGAGGAGGCGTCCTCAAACCGCTCGGGCTTTACCAGCACCACCTGGAGCTGGGTGGCGGCCCGGATGTTGACCACCTTGTTGGAGCGGCGGTCGTCGTCGCTGGAGGGGGCGCTGTAGCTGTTATAGCCGCTGCTGTAGCCGTCCCGGTCCCGATCCCGGGCGGGGCGCTCGGAGGCCCGCTCCCGGCGCTCTACAGGGCGGGGGGAGACATCGAAATCATCATAGTCATCCTCGTCTTCGTCCTCGTAAGGGTGAGCCAGCCGCTTGAACTCATCAAAAATACCCATCAATCAAGTCCTCATTTCTCAAAAATATAATCTGAAACTGTGGGCGTCCCGCAGTCAGCGGGCGGGGCCCGCCGGGTAGGGGCGGGGCCCAAAGAGGGCGGTACCCACCCGGACAAGGGTGGCTCCCTCGGCGATGGCGTCCTCATAGTCGCCGCTCATGCCCATAGATAGACAGTCCACAACACTATAATTATCCGACATTTTCCCAATTATGTCAACAAGAAAATGGCGCATTTGGGCAAAATATTTTCGATTCCCGCCGGAAACCGTTGCCACAGGCGGAATTGCCATCAATCCCCGCAGCCGGACATGGGGGCAGCTCAGGGCCAGCTCGGCCAGGGCGGGCAGGTCCTCCGGGGTGACGCCCCCCTTGCTCTCCTCCCGGGCCACGTTGACCTCCAGGAGGATATCCTGAACAATGCCCAGCTTGTCCGCCTGGCTGTCGATGGCCCGGAGCAGCCGCTCCGAGTCCACCGAGTGGATCAGGGCCGCCCTGCCCACCACATAGCGTACCTTGTTGGTCTGGAGGTGGCCGATGAAATGGACCTCCGCCCCGGCGTAGGCGTCTGCCTCCAGGTGGGCGGTGAGCTCCTGCACCCGGTTCTCCCCGCATACCCGGATGCCCGCGGCGATAGCGGCGCGGATGGCGGCGTCTGACTGGGTCTTGGTGGCGGCGCAGAGGGTGACCCCGGCGGGGTCGCGCCCTGCCGCCCGGGCGGCGGCGGCAAGCTTTTGCTGAACCGCTTGGATGTTTTGGGTCAGGTCCATAATGATTCCTTCTCTCTATGTTTTGGGAATGGCCTTCCCCCTTCCAGGGGGAAGGTGGCACGGCCGGAGGCCGTGACGGATGAGGGTGCGGTGAGGTTAGCGCCTCTTACCGCAAGAACTGCTTGCCCGCCCCGCCCCCTCATCCGCCCCCTTCGGGGGCACCTTCCCCCCGGAGGGTGGAAGGCTTGTCCTGCGGGGGACAGAGGGGACGCTTTTACCCCTCCAGCAGCAGGCCATCCTGAAGGCCGGTGGCGGCGGTGATGATGGTGTCGCCGTCCCGCAGGACCTTACGGCCGCTGCCCACCGGGCGGACCACGTAGTAGTTCTCCCCCTCGTGGACGATCTCCACCCTCCGCTGCTCGCTGCGGCCGTTGGCCAGGGCGTATACCACCAGCCTGTTTTCCCCGGCGGCGGAGGCGCCCTCCTCCGGGGCCGGCTGGATCAGGTGCAGGGCCTCCTTGGGGATGCGCAGGCCGGACCAGCTCTCAAAAATGAGCTCTACCGTCTGGTGGCGCAGCAGGGTGGTGAGGGTCAGATACCGGTTGGAGGAGAAGACAACCAGGGTCTGCTCCCCCTCGGTGGGGCCGATGCGGTCCACGTTCATGTCCACGTCCCGGTTCAGCTCGCCGGTGAAGCGGAGGGTGGCGGTGTCCCCTTCCTCCAGCCGGGCGGCGGCCGACTTGGGCAGGTTGGCGGCGAAATACCAGGTGTCGGAGGTAATCAGCTTGCCCATGGCCCCGCTGTCCTCTCCGGCGGGGCTGTTAATCAGCTCCTGGAGGGAGGTGGGGGTGAGCTGGTAGACCGTCTCCGGGGTGAGGCGGGACTCGTAGCCGTCCACCAGGCCGGAGAACACCCCGGGCACCGGGGCGGACACCCGAACAGTGGCCAGGGCGGACTGCCGGGTGAGGACAGCCAGCTCCTCCTTCAGCTGGCGCAGCCGGGCGGTCAGGTCGCCGGAGGCGAGGCCCTCGCCGTAGGTGTAGCCCCGCTTTAATACGCTGCTTTTCACCCCCATCACCTGGTCCCGGAGCTGGGTGTAGTCCCCCCGGGCGTAGGAGGAGCGCAGGTCCACCACCGCCTGGAGGATGTCCTCGTCCAGCCGGGCGGCGGAGTCCACGCTGTTCTCCCGGCCGGTGACGTACTCCAGCAGCTCGATCTCCATTTCCAGCTCCTCAATCTGGGCCTGGCTGGCCTGGGCCTGGGTGTTCTGATAGACAAGGGCCACCTGCTGGCCCTTGCCCACCTTCTCCCCCTCCGCCCGGGTGACCTCCAGAATGCCGTTCTGGGCGGGGAGCAGCAGGGTCTCCCGCACCACCAGCCCCTCCGCCGTCACGCTGTCGTGGGCGGTGTAGGCGTATACCTGGGTGGTGCGGTAGGGCTCGTTGAGGGCGTTGAAGGTGTAGTAGGCGAAGTAGAGGCACACGACCGCCGCCATGGCCAGGATGACAAAGGTAATCAGGGGCTTTCCTTGCTTCATAGGGTTCTCTCTTTCTGGGGAGGGGAGGCTATCCCTCCTCCCCCCCGTCAGTCAGCGGAATCGGTCGCTCGGGGACGATGGTGGAGATGGCGTGCTTGTAGATGATCTGCTGCTTGCCGTCGCTGCTCAGAACCACGGTGAAGGCGTCGAAGCCGGTGATGCAGCCCCGCATCTGAAAGCCGTTCATCAGAAACATGGTAACGCTCCGCCGCTCCCGGCGGGCCTGGGTGAGGAAAATGTCCTGGAGGTTGTTGGTCTTTGTCATTATGTAGCACACTCCTTATTTCTTTCACGCAGGGACAGGCCCTGCGGGTGCCACTATGATATACCAAATTCTTCCAGAAATGCTGTCGAACGCTGTAGCACGTCCGCAAAATCCGGCTCGGGGCCCCAAAAAATGGGCCGGGCCTGGGGATTGCGGCGGAACCAGGTGCGCTGGCGCTTGGAATACTGCCGGGACCGCAGCTTGATCTCCTCTGCGGCGGCGGCGGTGTCCCCTCCGGCGCGGAGGGCGGCGGCCATCTCCTTGTAGCCGATGGCCTGCATGGCGGTGCACCGCTCCGGCACGCCGCTGCGGAGCAGAGCCCGGACCTCCTCCGCCAGGCCGGCGGCCATCATCCGGTCCACCCGGCGGTTGATGCGCTCCCACATGTCCTCCCGGCGCTGGAAGTCCAGGGTGAGGGTGAGGGCTCTGTAACGGAGCGGGAGGGCTTTTGTCTCTTCGTTGTGCCGGGTGATGGTTTTCCCGGTGGTCAGCCACACCTCCAGGGCCCGGACGATCCGCTTGGCGTCGTTGGGATGGAGCCGGGCGGCGGACTCCGGGTCCACGCCGGACAACTCCTTTAGCAGGGCCTCGCCCCCCTCCCGGGCGTACCGCTCCTCCAGCTCTGCGCGCAGGGGGCTGGCTCCGTCGAAGGCGGCGAAGGTGCGGCCCGAGAGCAGGGAGTCAATATACAGCCCCGTCCCCCCCGCCAGAATGGGCAGCCTGCCCCGGGAGAGGATATCGTCCACACAGCGGGAGGCCATGTCCACGTACCGGGCCACCGAGAAGTCCTCCTCCGGGTCGGCCACGTCGATCATGTGGTGGGGGATGCCCTGCATCTCGCCGGGGGTGGGCTTGGCGGTGCCGATGTCCATGCGGCGGTATATCTGCATGGAGTCGGCGGATACCACCTCGCCGTTATATCGCTTAGCCAGCTCCACCGCCAGCCAGGTCTTCCCCGAGGCCGTGGGGCCGGTGATGACCAGAATTTTTGGGGGCACGGGAATCGCCTCCTTGCGAATAAAGTACAATAAAAACGCCGTAGGACGGTAGGCGTAAAAACCCCCGGAGAGATGCAAGCTCTCCGGGGGTTCGCCTGTAATCCCACAGACGTACTTACCCATATCGTCTGTGGCCATTATACCACAGCCGCCCCGGAGTATGCAAGAGATACGGAGAAAATTTCCCCGTCAGTTTTTCTTCCGCTTATAGGGCCTGGGTTCATCGGTAAGGCCCAGCAGGTAGTCGGCGGATACGTTGTAGTGCTCACAAATAATAGACAGCTTTTCCAGCGTCGTAGACGCGGTGCCGCGCTCCAATTCGCTGACCTGGCTTTTTCCGACGCCGAGGAGCCGTCCCAGGTCCTCCTGCTTTTCGTTGTGGGCCTTTCTGGCAGCGCGCAGCCGCTGTCCAAAAATTTCGGTAGAAAACATAATTCACCCCTTGACAGTTCGATTACATTGTATTATAATACGCCCGAAAGGTTCGATAAAACCGGAATTCAGGAGGCGCAGGGATGGACAGACTTCTCTTTGAAATTTACAACGACACCTATAATATTACCCCAAAATATAATTTAGGAGAGGCAGAATTAAACAAAAAGCTGAGCGCAAAGTGGGAGGAAGTGCAAAAGGCCCTTGGGAGCGAATTTCTGGACAGTCTGCTGTCACTGGACGGGGAGCGAATCGACCGGGAGGGCTTTTACTGCTACCGCGAGGGCTTCCGCCTGGGGGTAAGCCTCATGCTGGAGGCCCTCACATCGGCCACTGCGTAACAGCGTTGTAAGCCGCCCGGGCCAGCTCCAGAAAGCGGTCCATCCGGGGGAAAAATTCCTCCTCCACCTGCCGCGCCTCCCGGGCCCGCTCCTCCTCGGTGGCGAAACCCGCGATATACTCCCGGCTGCCCAGATACCAGCCCCCGCCGTCTCCGCTGAAGCCGTTGACTGCGGCGGCGGTGGTGACAGTGATCAGATGGAGCCCTCCGCCCGGGCCGGGGCGGACCTCCACCTTGTCCTCCGGACAGGCCAGCAGGGCATTGCGCAGCTCCAGACTGCCCAGCACCAGCTTGGTAAAGGGGATGTTTTCTGTGCGGATGAGCCGCTTTCTGGTGACCTCGGGGCAGCCGAAGTCGGTGGAGTAGCCGGCAATGCCGGACACCGATTTCAGCACCGTGTTCACCCCGCCGGACAGGGCCTTTTCCGCCCCGATGGTCAGCTCATAGGGCTTGGCCAGCGCGACGGGCACCCGGGCCCGGACGTAAGAGAAGGTACCGCTCCGCCCGCCGGTGACCATGGACAGGTCCACCGCCAGGGGCCGGTCCTTCCAGGTGAGGATTAACAGACCGTCGTCCGCCTCGCCCGCCAGAAACTGCCCGCCCCGGGCCTTGTGGTACTGGTAGAGAGATTCATTCCAGGACATAGAGGACCTCCTTTCAATCCGTCCCCCCTGCGGGGGCTTTTTTATGCCCGCTTGAACTGCTTTTCCAGCTCCCTGCGGGTCAGTGTGACGGCAACCGGCCGGCCGTGGGGGCAGTATTTCACCTGCCCGGACATGACGGCGGCGGCCACCCGCTCCAGCTCCTGGGGGGCGCTGTGCCAGCCCCCCTTGATGGCCGCCTTGCAGGCCATGGTGTGGAGCAGCTCGTCCCGGGCGGCGGCGGGGTCGGCGCTGCCGGTGGTGAGCAGACGCTGGGCCAGCTCCTCCAGGGCGGCGGGGATGTCCGCCGGGTCCACGTCAAAGGGGGCCTGACGCACCGCAAGGTCTGCCCCCAGCTCGTCCACCTCAAAGCCAAATTCCTCCAGCAGCGCCCGGTGGGCCAGCAGCACCTCCCGCTGGGCCGGGGGCAGGCGGCAGACAGCCGGGGTGAGCAGGGTCTGGGCCATGGGGTCGTAGCCCTCCGCCTTCATCCGGTCGAAGTTCATCCGCTCGTGGGCGGCGTGCTTGTCAATGAGGTAGACCGTGTCCCCCCGTTCCACAATGATGTAGGTGTTAAGGACCTCCCCCGCCAGCCGCCAGGGAAGCTCCTCCGTCCCCGCCGCAGCGGGCACAGGCTCCTTTTGAAAGGAGCTGTCAGCCGTAGGCTGACTGAGGATTGATTTCGCCGCAGGCGAAATGTGCGGAGCACACACAGGCTCGGAAACCTTGTTTACATCGTATGTTTCGCTGCGCGAAACGCAATCCTCCGCCCCAGCCTGCGGGCTGGGGCACCTCCTTTCCAAAGGAGGCTTTGGCCGCTGCGGCGGGACAGGGGCAGGGGGCGAATAGGTGCTGTCATGGACCCGGACCACGGTGGGGATGGAGGGCTGTGTGGGACCCGACCACCTGGGCGGGTCAACCGGCGAGGGCTTATGCGGTTTGAAGGAGGATGCCCCGCCGGGGTTGTCGGGGCCCACATTTATCCGCAGCTGATTCTCTGCCACCGTATCCTGCTTCCGCACGCCGGGGATTTCCACGTTTTTCAACACCGCCTGGGGGTGGGATTGGTCCGCCTCCAGAGCGGACAGGACGGCGTGGTACACCGCCGAGAACACCGCCCGCTCTGTGCCGAACTTTACCTCGGTCTTGGCGGGGTGGACGTTTACGTCCACAGCGTTGAGCTTTGTGCGCAGATGAAGGACACAGCCGGGAAACTTGCCCACCATCTTCTGGTTTTTATAGGCCTCCTCCAGGGCGGCGGTCATCAGGGGGGATTTTACCTGCCGGCCGTTGACAAAGAAGAACTGCCAGCTCCGGCTGGCCCGGCAGCAGGCGGGCATGGAGGCGAAGCCCTCCACCGACATGTCCTCCCCGGCAGATTTGACTTCCCGGAAGCCCAGGGCCAGCTCCCGGCCCAGCACGGCGTAGACGGCGCTTTTCAGCTGCCCGTCTCCGGGGGTGAGCAGCTCCTGCTTGCCGTCCCGGATGAATTTTACGCTCACCTCCGGGTGGGACAGGGCAACTCTTTGAACAACAGCGAAAACGGCGGCGCCCTCGGCGGCGTCTTTTTTCATAAATTTCAGCCGGGCGGGGGTGTTAAAGAACAGGTCCCGCACCACCAGGGTGGTGCCCAGGGGACAGCCCGCCTCGTCCAGTTCGCCGGGGACGCCCCCCTCCAGGGCCAGAGAGGCCCCCAGGTCCGCCTCCGCCGTCCGGGTGAGTACCTCGATCCGGGAGACGGCGGAGATGGCGGCCAGGGCCTCTCCCCGGAAGCCCAGGGTGCCGATGGCCTCCAGGTCGTACTCGGTGCGCAGCTTGCTGGTGGCGTGGCGGAGGAAGGCGGTTTTCAGCTCAGAGGCCGGGATGCCTCTGCCGTCGTCCGTCACCCGGAGGAAGGTGAGCCCGCCGTGGCTGATCTCCACCGTCACCGTGGAGGCCCCGGCGTCGATGGCGTTCTCCATCAGCTCCTTGGCCACGCTGGCTGGCCGCTCCACCACCTCGCCGGCGGCAATCAGGTCGGCCACATGGGGGTCTAATACTTGAATGTTTGGCATAAATGTGCTCGCTTTCCTTATGTTTACTCCCTCAGTCAGCCTGCGGCTGACAGCTCCCTCAGAGAGGGAGCCTCGCAGGTCCTGCAACAGAAGCCTCCCTCTCTGAGGGAGGTGGCACGGCGTAAGCCGTGACGGAGGGAGTCAATGCTCCAGGCTTCTGGGGTCCACCCAGGCCTGCCCGGGCCGGTCCCGGTCCAGAAAGATTTTCGCGGTTGAACCCGCTGGCTCGTCCCACAGGAAGGTGCTGCGGGCGGTGTAGGTCCGGCCCTCGTAGCGGTATTCGCACAGGACGGTCCAGGGGTGGCGCTGGTTTCCATAGCTGACGGAGGGGTGGTGTGTCACCCTGACCACCCGCCCCTGTACCGGGAAGCCGCTGCACCGCAGCCACTCCCGCCGCCGGCCCTGAAACTGGGCAATCAGCATACAGGGCATGGCGGCGAACAGCAGCAGCAGCCCGGTCACCCCCAGCATCCAGGGCTCCCCGCTGCGCATGGGGATGGCAATGACATACACCAGCCAGAAAATCAGCATGAAGAAAACGGCCAGTGCGGACAGCACAATGGTGACAATCTCCAGCCGGCTGGCCGGGCGGCGCAGGTTCATAAAGTAGTGGGTGTGGAGGTGCATATCAGTACCCCTCACTGACCACCGACCATGCGCCGTTTTTCCGCTCCAAGCTGATGGTCCGGTCCGGGTCCACCTTCACGCCCCCCTTGGAGCAGGACACCTGAAAGGTGATCTCCCCCTGCCGGGGCTCAATCTCGGTGAGGGAATGGACCTCAAAGACGGTGCCCAGGTAGTAGTCATAAGCGGCGTCCATAGCGCCGGCTCTGTCCTCCTCGGTGAGCGGGGCGGGCTCCTCCGGCACGGAGGCGTCGGGCTGGGAGATGTCCGGCTCCGGCGCACCGGGCACTGACCGGTCGGGCTCCGCCGGAGAGGCGGAGGTCCCTGGCGCAGAGGAGGAGGCCTCCGGGGCCGCCTCCTTGGGCCCGCAGGCGGCGAGGAGCAGACAGAGGGTTAGGAGGGGGATGAGGTATTTCACGTGTTTCATGGTTGACTCCTTTCGTTTTCCCCGCGGGGGTAAGCCTCCCTCTTTGAGGGAGGTGGCATGGGCGAAGCCCATGACGGAGGGAGTGCGTCAAAGGAATACTCCCTCAGTCAGCCTGCGGCTGACAGCTCCCTCAGAGAGGGAGCCTAGCCCCCGTTCAAATCCTGTTTCAGCTCGGCCAGCAGGTTCAGCGCCTCGATGGGGGAGAGGATGTTCACGTCGGTCATGCGCAGCTTTTTCAGGACGGTCTCGCCGCCGATGTCCCCCAGGGACACCTGGCCTGTAGGGGCCGACGACCCGGCGGCCCGCACAGAGCCGGACGGCGCGCCGGGGTCGTCGCGCCCTACACCCGATTCCAGCTCCTCCAGAATCTCCCGGGCCCGTTTCACTACCCGGTCGGGCACCCCGGCCAGCTTGGCCACCTCCACGCCGTAGCTCTGGTCGGCGCCCCCACGGACAATTTTCCGCAGGAAGATCACGTCGCCCCCCCGCTTTTTGGCGGCGATGTTGTAGTTCTTCACGCCGGGAATCTCCCCCTCCAGGGCGGTGAGCTCGTGGTAGTGGGTGGCGAAGAGGGTCTTGGCCCCCAGGCGCTTCTTGTCGGCGCAGTGCTCCAGCACCGCCCGGGCGATGGCCATGCCGTCGTAGGTGGAGGTGCCCCGGCCAATCTCGTCCAGAATGAGCAGGGATTTGCGGGTGGCGTGGGTGAGCAGGGCGGCCACCTCGGTCATCTCCACCATAAAGGTGGACTGGCCGGAGGCCAGATCGTCGCTGGCCCCGATGCGGGTAAACACCCGGTCCACCACCCCGACGCGGGCGGAGCGGGCGGGGACAAAGGAGCCCATCTGGGCCATGAGGACGATGAGGGCCACCTGGCGCATGTAAGTGGACTTGCCCGCCATGTTGGGGCCGGTGATGATGGCGGCCATGTCGTCCCCGCCGTCCATGTGGGTGTCGTTGGGGACGAAGGGGGCCCCCTTGAGCATCTTCTCCACCACCGGGTGCCGGCCCTCCACAATGGTGAGGGTGTCGGAACTGTCCACCTGGGGCATACAGTAGCCGCCGGCGGCGGCCACCGCCGCGAAGGACTGGAGGACGTCCACCTGGGCCAGGGCGGCGGCGGTCTTCTGAATCCGGTCCACCTGGGCGCAGACCTCTTGCTTCAGCTGGCAGAAGAGCTGATACTCCAGGGCGGTCACCTGGTCCTGGGCGGAGAGGATGGCGTGCTCCAGCTCCTTCAGCTCGGGGGAGATGTACCGCTCGGCATTTACCGTGGTCTGCTTCCGGGTCCAGTGGTCGGGCACCAGCCCCGTCTGGGACTTGGCCACCTCGATGTAGTAGCCAAACACCTTATTAGAGGTGATTTTCATGTTTTTGATGCCGGTCTGCTCCTTGGTTTTCACCTCCATGTCGATGATGTGGCCGTTGGCGTTGGTGAGCAGGGAGCGCAGCTCGTCCACCTTGGCGTTGTAGCCCGGGCGGATAAAATCCCCCTCCCGCACGGAGAAGGGCAGGGGCTTATCCTCCTCGTCCCGGAGGGCGCTGTCCAGCATAGCGCGCAGCTCAGGCAGGTCGTCCAGCTGCCCCAGCAGCTCCTGCAGGAGGGGGGAGGGGCAGTGAGAGAGGAGATCCCGGATATGGGGCAGCCTGCCCAGCCCGGCGGACAGGGCGGCCAGGTCCCGGCTGCCGGCGGAGCCGTAGACCACTCGTCCGGCCAGCCGCTCCAGGTCGGTGACCTCCCGGAGGGCCAAAGATAACTCCTCCCGGGTGATGGCGTCCTCCACCAGGTCGGCCACCCCCTGCTGCCGCCGGGCAATCTGAACCGGGGAGAGAAGGGGGCGCTCCAGCCAGCCCCGGAGCAGCCGCCCGCCCATGGCGGTTTTGGTCTTGTCCAGCACCCACAGCAGAGAGCCCCGCTTCTCCTTGCCCCGCATGGTGGCGGTGAGCTCCAGGGTCTGCCGGGCGGTGAGGTCCAGCTCCATAAACTGGCCGGCGGTGTAGTAGGTGAGGGCGGAGATGTGGCTCAGGTCGGTCTTTTGGGTCTCGTAGAGGTAGGCCAGCAGGCCTCCGGCTGCCTGAATAGCGGCCTCGTCCTGAGGCGGGATGTCCGCCAGGCCGGTTTTGAACTGCTTCTCCGCCAGGGGCTTCGCCGCCCCCATGCGGAACCGGGCCTCGCCGCCGTTTTCGCACAGGCAGTCCAGCCGGTCCTTGAGAAAGGGGACCAGACCGTCGGTGTTCCAGGCCCCGGAGGACAGCACCGCTTCGGCGGGATGGAACCGGCCCAGCTCGTTCTGGAGGTGACCCAGCCCCTCCGCCCCGGCGGGGAAGGAGGAGGAATACACCTCCCCGGTGGAGATATCGCACAGGCACAGGCCGTAAGCCGCGGAGTCGGCGTAGACGGCGCAGATGTAGTTGTTTTTGCCGTCCTCCAGCATGGAGGAGGCGATCACCGTCCCCGGCGTCACCACCCGGATGATGTCCCGGTCCACCAGCCCCTTGGCCTGGGCCGGGTCCTCGGTCTGCTCGCAGATGGCGATTTTATAGCCCTTGGCAATCAGTCGGGCGATGTAGCTGTCGGCGGAGTGGTAGGGCACCCCGCACATGGGGGTGCGCTGGTCCGGCGGCTTGTTCCGGTCCCGGGTGGTCAGGGTCAGGTCCAGCTCCTTGGATACCAGCTTGGCATCCTCGTTGAACATCTCGTAAAAGTCCCCCAGCCGGAAAAACAGAATAGAATCCGGGTTCTGGGCCTTGATGTCCAGATATTGCTGCATCATGGGGGTAAGCTCCGCCATGGGGGTCTACCTTCTTTCTCTCTCTGTGCGCCGCCTGCTGCGGCACATTTACAATAACATTAGCATTTTCATTTACTTTACCATTTACTTTATAGGTGCGATAATTGCACGAAAACGTGCAACTAAGGAGCCAAATTATTCCAATTCCCCAAACAGCGACCACTTGTTGGCCCCGGTGATCTTCACGTCCCTAAACTGGCCCAGGGCGGCGGGGTCGCCCACCACCCGGACCAAACGGTTGCCGGGGGTGCGGCCGGTGAGGTCGTAGCGCTCGTCGTCGGACAGGCCGTCCAGCAGGCAGCGGATGGTTTTCCCCACATAGGCGGCGTGCTTTTCCTCGGAGATCCGGTCCTGAAGGGCGGTGAGGCGGTTGAAGTTGGCCAGCTTCTCCTCCCGGGGCATGGGGTCGTCCATCTCCGCCGCCGGGGTTCCCGGGCGGGGGGAGAAGATGAAGGTGAACAGGGCGTCGAAGCGGACCTCCTCCAGCACCCGCAGGGTGTCTTCAAACTCCGCCGTTGTCTCCCCGGGGAAGCCCACAATAATGTCGGAGGTGAGGGTAATATCGGGAATCAGGGCCTTGAGGGCCTTTATTTTTTCCAGATACTCCGCCCGGGTGTGGCGGCGGTTCATCACCCTTAAAATCCGGTCGTTCCCCGCCTGGAAGGGCAGGTGGAGCATCGGGGCCACCTTTTCGCACCGGGCCATGGTCTCAAAGAGCTTTTGGGTGGCGTCCTTGGGGTGGGAGGTCATAAAGCGGATGAGGAAGTCCCCGGGAATGGCGTTCACCTGCTCCAGCAGGTCGGAAAAGTCGACGGGCTCGGCCAGGTCCCTGCCGTAGGAGTTGACATTTTGACCCAGGAGGGTGATATCCTTATATCCCTCGCTGACAAGCTGCCGCACCTCGGCCAGAATGTCCTCGGGCCTGCGGGACCGCTCCCGGCCCCGGACGTAGGGGACGATGCAGTAGGAGCAGAAATTGTTGCAGCCGTACATGATGGATACCCAGGCCTTGATATTGTCCTGCCGTACCACCGGGATGCCCTCGGCGATGGAGCCGGCCTCGTCCTCCACCGAGAAGGTTCGGCCCCGCCGGGTGAGAAGGCCGTGGACCATCTCGGGGAACTTCCAAAGGGCGTGGGGGCCAAAGACCAGGTCCACATGGCGGTAGGACTCCCGCAGCTTTTTCGCCACATGGGGCTGCTGGGCCATGCAGCCGCACAGACAGATGAGGGTGTCCGGGTGCCGGCGCTTCACGTGGACCAGGGCGCCCACATTGCCAAAAACCCGCTGCTCGGCGTGCTCCCGGATGGCGCAGGTGTTGATGACGATAATCCGGGCCTCCTCCTCGCTGTCGGTGAAGCCAAAGCCCATCTTTTCCAGATAGCCCCGGATGCGCTCGGAGTCGGCCTCGTTCTGCTGGCAGCCGTAGGTGTCTACAAAGGCCAGGGGCTTTCCCTCCGGCCACTGGGCGGTGAGCTCCGCCACGGATTGGCAGAAGGCAAGCTGTTGTTCCACGTCAGCGGGGGAAATCAGGGTGGTGCGTTCCATAAAAACCTCCAGAGAGCACGAATTTAATTTATACATTATACTATCTTTTCCGGCAAAACACAAGGGGTGACACTCCCTGAAGAGTGTCCAAACAATGCGTGAAAAGAAGCCAAAGAGTAAAAAGGGCACTGCGGCCCCCGGATGGCGGGAACAATAGCGGTCTTTCTGCAATCCCAAACGGTTATACGCGTGAACAAAAACAGCGAGAACTATCTGGAATATGCAGGAAGGGGGAGGCAGAACCCAAAAGCCCGCCCGGCGCAGTTTTTTGCGCCGGGCGGATGTTCCTTATTCGATTTCGATGGCGGGAACCACCTTGGCACACCGGGGGCAGAGGGTGGGGTGCTTGGCGTCGGAGCCCACAGTGGGCAGCACCTTCCAGCACCGCTCGCACTTCTGGCCCTGAGCGGGGGCGACCTCCACAGTCAGCGCACCCTCGCCCTTTTCCAGGGATACCTGGGAGACGATGAACACGTCCGCCATACTGTCCTCGTCCATCTCGGGCAGAAGGAAACGGTCCGGGTCGGCCGTCTTCAGAGTCACCCTGGCCTCCAGGCTCTTGCCGATCTTCTTCTCGTTCCGGGCCTGCTCCAGGGCGGCGTTAACCGTGTCCCGGGTCTTGATGATCTCCTCCCAGCGCTCCATAGCAGCCTGGTCCAGGGCGTAATCGGCAAAGGGCTTGTTCATCTCGTTGAGCAGGACGTTCCGGCCGTCGTCGCCCTCACGGTGGGGCATCGCCAGCCAGATCTCGTCGCAGGTGAAGGCCAGGATGGGGGCGAACAGCTTGGTGATGGTGTCCAGAATGAGCCACAGGGCGGTCTGGGCGGAGCGGCGGAGGAGCCCGTTCTTCTCCTCACAGTACAGCCGGTCCTTGATGATATCCAGGTAGAAGGAGGACAGCTCCACCACGCAGAAGTCGTTGACAGCGTGGGAGACCACATGGAACTCGTAGTTGTCGTAAGCGGCGAAGCACTTCTCGATCAGGGCGTTCAGCTTGGTGACGGCCCACCGGTCCAGCTCCACCATCTCCTCGGGCTTGACCAGATTGTCGGGGTCGAAGCCGTCCAGGTTGCCCAGGCAGTACCGGGCAGTGTTGCGGAACTTCAGGTAGTTCTGGGACAGCTGCTTGAAAATCACCTCGGAGCCGCACACGTCCACATGGTAGTTGGCGGAGCCGGCCCACAGGCGGATCAGGTCCGCGCCGTACTTGTTAAAAATGTCGGCGGGGTCCACGCCGTTGCCCAGGGACTTGTGCATGGCCCGGCCCTGGGTGTCCACCGTCCAGCCGTGGGTGACGCACTCCTTGAAGGGCGCCCCCTTGCCCAGGGCACCCACGGCGGTGAGCAGGGAGGACTGGAACCACCCGCGGTACTGGTCCAGGCCCTCCATATAGACGGTGGCGGGCCAGAAGCCCTGGTCCTTCTGCATGGAGGCGAAGTGGGTGGAGCCGGAGTCGAACCAGCCGTCCAGGGTGTCCTCCTCCTTGGTGAAGCCGGACTTGCTCCCGCAGTGGGGGCAGGCGAAATCCTTGGGGAGGATGTCCGCCGCCTCGGTCTCATACCAGGCGTTGGAGCCCTTCTCGCCAAAGAGCTTGGACACGGCGGCGATGGTCTCGTCGGTGCAGATGGGCTTGCCGCAGTCCCCACAGTAGAACACGGGGATGGGCAGGCCCCACCGGCGCTGACGGCTGATGCACCAGTCGGCCCGCTCCTGAATCATGGATTTCATCCGGTCGATGCCCCAGCCGGGCAGCCAGCGGACGTCGTCACAGGCGGCCACGGCGGCGTCCTTGAACGACTCCACCGAGCAGAACCACTGGGGGGTGGCCCGGAAGATGATGGGGTTCTTGCACCGCCAGCAGTGGGGGTAGGAGTGGACGATGTCCTCGCTGGCGAAAAGGGCTCCACTCTCCTTCATGTCGGCCAGGATGACCGGGTTGCTCTCCTCAGTCTTCATGCCGGCGTATTTTCCGGCGTAGTCGGTGTGGCGGCCCCGGTCGTCCACGGGGACCACCATGTCGATCTTGTACCGCTTGCAGGTCTCATAGTCGTCCGCGCCGAAGCCGGGGGCGGTGTGGACGCAGCCGGTGCCGCTGTCCATGGTGACGTACTCGGCGGTGCACAGCTGGGAGGTCTTGTCCAGGAAGGGGTGCTGGGCCAGCATATACTCAAAGTCGGAGCCGGTGAAGGTGGCGACGGTCTCATAGCGCTCCACGCCGCCGATTTTCATGACCTTCTCACAGAGGGCCTCGGCCAGGATATACATTTCGCCGTTGTCCGCCTTCACCAGCACATAGCTGTCCCGGGGGTGGAGGGCGATGGCCAGGTTGCCGGGGAGGGTCCAGATGGTGGTGGTCCAGATGAGGAAGTACATCTTGGAGACATCCCCGTACTGGCTCAGCTTGCCCTGGTCGTCCTTCACCTGGAACTTCACATAGACAGTGGTACAGGGGTCGTCCTGGTACTCGATCTCCGCCTCGGCCAGGGCGGTCTCGTCGTGGGGGCACCAGTACACCGGCTTGAGGCCCTTGTAGATATAGCCGTTTTTGTACATAGCCCCGAAAATTTTCACTTCCTCCGCCTCGAAGGAGGGGGACATGGTGAGGTAGGGGTTCTCCCAGTCGCCGATGACGCCCATCCGCTTGAAGCCCTCCCGCTGCACGTCCACATAGTGCTGGGCGAACTCATGGCAGGCGGTGCGGAACTCGGGGACGGACATGGCCTTGCGGTTGAGCTTGTTCTGCTTGATGATGGCGGACTCGATGGGCATGCCGTGGTTGTCCCAGCCGGGGATATAGGGGGTGAGGTAGCCCCGCATGGCGGCGGCGCGGGTCATGAAGTCCTTGATGGACTTGTTCAGGGCGTGGCCCATGTGCAGCGCGCCGTTGGAGAAGGGAGGGCCGTCGTGAAGGGAGTAAAGGGGTTTTCCTTCATTCTTTTTCAGCAGCTCGTGGTAGAGGTCCATGTCCTCCCAGCGTTTCAGCATGTCGGGCTCCCGCTTGGGCAGGCCGCCCCGCATGGGGAAGTCGGTCTTGGGCAGATTGATGGTCTTGTTGTAGTCCATTTTGTGTTCCTCCTTTTATAGTAAGTGGTCATTCTTTGTTTTCAAAGGAAAATAGTATGGCGCCACAGCTCCGGCAAATCGTACCGGAGTACTGGGGAAGCGCGGAGAGGGCTTGGGGCGAAAAAGCGGACTTGGTGTGGTCTCCGGCGGGACGCAGACGCACGGCATCCTTTGGCCGTTGGAAATTTTTCAGTTTTTCCTGTTCGGGTGTCCAAAACAGGTAGCCGCGGGGGGAATATACGGTTCCCGGCTCCATTTCCTTTCCACAGTTTGGACAGTTCATATAGCGTTCCTCCTTTGTTCTCTCGTCCCGCCCGCAGGCGGCAAGCCTCCCTTGCCAAAGGGAGGGGGACCGCCGGGCAAAGCCCGGTGGTGGAGGGATTCCGTCCAGCGGAAAGCTCCCTAAAAACGGAATCCCCCAGTCAGCGGCTCACGCCGCTGCCAGCCCCCTTTAGCAAGGGGGCCTTTTGGTGCTCCGCTGAAAGTCTCCCGCAAAACAAAAACGCCCCTGTCTCCACAAAGAGACAAAGGCGCAAACCTCTGCGGTACCACTCTTTTTGCCGGGGCGCAAAGGCCCGGCCGCTCAAAAGCTGCCCGGTAACGGGGGCGTCCGGAGGGGCCTACTGTTGTTCAGCCCTCAGCTCCAAGGTGATCTTCGCCGCTCCCTCCCGTCCGCCTTGCACCAAACGGCGGCTCTCTTTGCGTCTCGGGGGCGGGTACTCGTCCTTTTCCGCGCATTTTGCATATATGTTCTGTATTCTATCCACTTTTTCCGGGGTTGTCAAGGGGGATTTTCGCCAATTACCGGTCAATTTTCCGCAAAACCTCCTGAAACCACTCCGGCAGGGGGCACTCCAGCTCCAGCTCCTCCCCGGTGGAGGGGTGGACGAACCGCAGCCGCCGGGCGTGGAGGCACTGTCCCGCCAGACCGGGGACGGGCTTCTTTGCCCCGTACACCGTATCCCCCAGCAGGGGGTGGCCGATGGAGGCCAGGTGGACCCGGATCTGGTGGGTGCGGCCTGTCTCCAGGCGGCACTCCACATGGGTATATCCGGGATACCGGGCCAGAACGGTCCAGTGGGTAATCGCCTCCCGGCCGTTTTTGCGGTCGACGGCCATTTTCTTCCGATCCACCGGGTGCCGGCCGATGGGGGCGTCCACCGTGCCGCTGTCCTTCCGGAGGCCGCCCACCGCCACCGCCTCGTAGGTCCGGGCCAGACTGTGGTCCTGGAGCTGGGCGGCCAGGGCCAGGTGGGCCCGGTCGTTTTTGGCGGCGATAATAAGCCCAGAGGTGTCCCGGTCAATGCGGTGGACGATACCCGGGCGCAGCTCCCCGTTGATTCCAGACAGTGAAGTTCCGCAGTGATATAACAGCGCGTTGACCAGCGTGCCGTCCGGGTGGCCGGGCGCGGGGTGGACCACCAGTCCCACCGGCTTGTTGACCACAATCACATCGCCGTCCTCATAGACCACATCCAGGGGGATGTCTTGGGGAACCAGGTCGATGGGCTCCGGGTCGGGGAGGACCACCTCCAGCACATCCCCGGGGGCGGGGCGGTCGTTCTTCCGCGCCAGCCCGCCGTTTAACGTGACCGCCCCCCGCTCCAGCAGCTTCTGAGCGGCGGAGCGGGTCAAATCGGGGACCAGTCGGGCCAGCAGGGCGTCCGCCCGCTCCCCCGGCCGGTCAGCGGTCAGCGTCAGCCTGTTCATGGGGGGCCTCCTCCCGGGGCTCCAGCTTGTCCATCAGGAACATGTAATACAGCCCGGCGGCGATACCCCCCACCACCACGCAGATATCCGCCACATTGAACACGGCGAAGTGCATGAACAGCACATTGAACATGTCCACCACAAACCCCCGGAAGGCCCGGTCGATGAGGTTGCCCACCGCCCCCGCCAGCAGCAGGGTGAGGGTGAGCTTGCCCAGGGGGTGGCGGAACAGGTTGAACCACAGGGCCGCCGCCAGCAGGACGGACATGACCAGCGACACCAGCGCCAGCGCCCAGGTGTGCTCCGAGAAGATGGAGAAGGCGGCGCCGGTGTTGGTCACATAGGTCAGGTCCAGGATGTAGGGGATAAAGGGGACGTGCTCCCCCAGGGGGATGCGGGTCATCACCAGATATTTTACCAGCTGGTCAACCGCCACCAGAACAGCGGCAATGAGAGCGTAAATCATTGAGAGGTTTCTCCTTTTAAAGTCGGTTTTTCCGCGCCAGCCGGATGTCGTCCCCGAAGAAGTGGAGGATGTGGTACTCTCCGTCCAGGCGGGAGGCGATCTGGGGGGCGTAGCGCTGGGCCACCTCCTCCATGGACAGGTTGGAGGAGATCACGGTGTGCCGCCCCCCCACCAGCCGGGTGTTCACCAGCTCATAGAGGGCGGACTGGGTGAACTGGGTGGTCAGCTCGCTGCCCAGGTCGTCCAGAATGAGCAGGTCACAGTTGAGATAGCGGCGGGTCTCGTCCCGGGCGTCCAGGCCGTCCCGGCTGTCCCGGAGGAATTTCCGGGCCTCAAACTGGGCGAAGATGTTCCCGGCGGTGTCGTAGACCACCGAGAAGCCGTTCTCCGACACGGTCCGGGCGATGCAGGCGGACAGGAAGGTCTTCCCCAGCCCCGGGGCCCCGGAGAGAAACAGGTTCTTCAGGGCAAACCGGCCGAATTTGGTGGCGTAGTTCAGGCAGACATCGTAGACCAGCTCCATGTTGCCCCGGGGGGAATTGCCCCGGCCGGGGTAGGTGGTCTGGCTGTAGAAGTCCATGCGGAAGGTGTCGAAGGACTGCTCCCCCAGGTCCAGCAGCTTGGACAGCTCCCGGATCTGCTCCTGCGCGCACAGCTCCTTCAGGCAGCGGCACATCGCCGCCCCCTGCCAGCCGGTGTCCCGGCACAGGGGGCAGGCGGGTCTGTCGTCCAGAGCGTCGGGGGGCAGGCCCAGTCCCCCCAGCAGAACAGCCCGCTCCCGCTGCAGGTCCTGATTTTCCTCCCGGACGGCCCGGACGGCGGCGGCGGCGTCTCCCCCCCGGCGGAGGGTGGCGGCCACCAGGCCGGCCATGGTGCCCTGAATGCGGCGGTCCAGCTGCTCCAGCCGGGGCTCCCGGGCGTAGGCCGCCCGCCGCCGCCGCTCGGCCTCCTCCCGGCGGCTGCGGCTGGCGTCCTCCAGCCGCTGGACGGCCCGGCGCAGTACGTTGGCGTCGTATGGCATCTCAGCTTCCCTCCTGTTTCATCTGTTCCATCAGCCGGCGCATCCGCTCCATGTCCTCCCGGGCCCGGCGCTCCTGGTCGGCGGGGGGCGGGGCGGCCTTCTGTACCCCGCCGGCCCGAACGGGACGGGGGTCCCGGTCGCCGGTGCGGACGGCGGCGGCGGTGTGCAGCCCCTTCTCGTGCCAGCGGCGGAGAATGCCGTTCATATAGCCCCAGTCCATGGACTGCTTCTTTAATACCGTGCGCTCGTAGGCCATGCGGAGGGCCTCGTCGTCAAAGCCCATGCCGTCCCAGGCGGCGATGTAGTCCTTCTCCCGCTGGACCAGGGGGCGGGGGGAGATATCCAGCAGGCGGAGCACCTCCCCCTCCCGGCCCCGCAGGCGGGTAAGGGCGGCGATGCGCTCCTCGGCCCGCTCCATGGTGTCCACCCCCAGGCGGGCCCAGGAAAATCCCTCCTTTTTGATCTGGGACAGAAAGGGCTTTCGGCCCGGGCCGTACTTCCGGGCGGTCTCGTCGATGCACCAGCCCACCAGCATGAGAATCACCTCGGCGGGGAGGGCCAGATGGTCGTAGAGGGTGTAGAGGTTCTTCAAGTCGGCGGTGGACAGCCGCTTGCCCAGCCGGCGCTCCACCTCGCCAACCAGGGCGGGGAAGGTGGAGCGCTCCTCCGCCAGGGCCTGGGTGATGTCCTCGGTGGCGTACTCCGGGGGCGGGGCTTCGGGGGCGGGCGGGGGCTCCGGAGCAGGGAGGCGGTCGGGGGCCAGCCCCTGGGCGCGCAGCTGGTCCAGGGCGGCCTGAAGGCGGGGTTCCGTCCACTTCAGCCCCTCCGCCGAGCCGTGGCGCAGCAGCTGGAGGTAGAGCAGGGCGGCGTCGCCGCTGTCCAGCTTTAATAGCCGGTCCGCCGCCTGGGCGGCGATGGCCAGCACCTGGCCGGGGAAAAAAGTCTGGGACACGGGCGCATTCTCCTCTCTGCGGAAATCGGTTCCCCTATTCTACAACAAAATCGTCCCCGCGTCCATCTTTTTTAAAAAGCGGGGGCCAAACGGAAATTTTATCAAATATCTCATTTTCAAACCCGTCCGGTTGTGCTATAATGCCGATATGGACAAAAACTGGGGGAGTGCCCCCCAAAAAGGACGGGGAGGAACCGAGAATGAGGAACCGGATTGTGGTCAACATCGGCGGAAAGGACTACACCATGGTGGCGGCGGAGGACGAGGGCTATGTCCGCCGATGCGCCGAGCTGGTGAACCGGCAGCTGAGCGAGGTGTCTGCCGGGGGGCGGCTGTCCCAGGCGGACGCGGCGGTGCTGGCCGCCATGAACATTGCCGACCAGCTGATGAAGGAACAGGAGACAGCGGAAAATCTGCGCCGCCAGGTGAAGGATGGCCTGGAGGAGGCCAACAGCCTGAAGCTGGAGCTGTCTGAGGCCAAGCGGGAGATCTTCAAGCTGGGGACGAGAAAATAACAGGAGGTCCTTTTCATGATGGAGCTGCTGGCCCCCGCCGGGTCTATGGAGGCGGTAACTGCCGCCGTTCAGAACGGGGCGGACGCCGTCTATTTTGGATACGGAGACTTCAACGCCCGCCGCGGCGCCCGGAATTTTACCCGGGAGGAGGCCGCGGCGGCGGTCTCTTACTGCCATCTCCGGGGCTGCAAGGTGAACCTTACCCTGAACACCCTGCTCACCGACCGGGAGCTGCCCGCCGCCGCCGAGGTGGCCGCCCACGCCAGCGGCATCGGGGTGGACGCGGTGATCGTCCAGGACCTGGGGGCGGTCCGGATGCTCCGCCAGTCGGTGCCCGACCTGCCCATCCACGGCTCCACCCAGATGACCGTCCACTCTCTGGACGGGGTGAAGCTGTGCGCCGACCTGGGCATGACCCGGGTGGTGCTGGGCCGGGAGCTGAGCCGGGACCAGATTGCCTACATCTGCCAGAACGCCCCCATTGAGATTGAGGTCTTTGGCCACGGGGCCCTGTGCATGTGCTGGTCGGGACAGTGCTTTTTCTCCTCGGTCATCGGGGGGCGCAGCGGCAACCGGGGGATGTGCGCCCAGCCCTGCCGGCTGAACTACGGCTGGAACGGCAGGGCGGACGAGCACCCCCTGTCCCTGAAGGACCTGTCCCTGGCCGGGCATTTGAAGGCCCTGGAACATATGGGGGTGGCCTGCCTCAAGCTGGAGGGCAGGATGAAGCGGCCGGAATATGTGGCCATCGTCACCGGCATCTACGCCCGGGCTCTGCGGGAGGACTGGGAGCCCACCCCCGAGGAGATTGACACCTTAAAGCAGGCCTTCTCCCGCCAGGGCTTTACCGACGGCTACTACATGGGGGAAAAGGGCCCCGATATGTTCGGCACCCGCCAGGAGGAGAAGGAGCCCCGTGAGCTCTACGCCCAGGCCCGGTCCACCTATGAGAACGGGGTGGAGAACCGGAAGGAGCCGGTGCGGATGTACGCCCTGATCCAGCGCGGCCAGCCCGCCCAGGCGGCGGCGGAGGACAGAGAGGGCCGGGTGGTCCAGGTGGAGGGCCCCGTCCCCGAGGAGGCAAAAAACGTCCCCCTTACCCGGGAGAAGGTGGAGGGCCAGCTGGCCCGCACCGGGGGCACTCCCTTCCAGTGCGAGAAGGCCACTGCCAGGGTGGAGGAGGGCCTGTCCCTGCCCCTGTCCGCCCTCAACGACCTGCGGCGGCGGGTGCTGGAGGAGCTGGGGAGGGAGCGGCAGAAGCCGGTCCAGCGCCGGAGGGAGGCCTATCAGCCCGGGGTGCGGTATGAGAATCAGAAGGAGGGGCCGGTGCTCACCGTCTCCCTGCGGACCGCCTCCCAGCTCAGCACCGAGCTGCTGAAGCGGAAGCCCGCCCTCCTCTACCTCCCCGCCGGCGAGGGGGCCGCCCACCCGGAGGCCGTCCGCCGCTGCCAGCAGGCGGGGGTGCCGGTGGCAGTGGTGCTGCCCCGTATCTGCACCGACCGGGAGCTGCCCCAGCTGGAGAAGGAGCTGACCGCCCTGCGTGAGCTGGGGGTCGCTGAGGCCCTGGCCGGCACCTGGGGGATGGTCCGCCGGGCCCAACAGCTGGGCTTTGCTGTCCGGGGGGACTACGGACTGGGGGTGTACAACAGCCAGACCATGAAGGAGCTGAAGCGGCTGGGACTTATTGGGGCCACCGTCTCCTTTGAGATGAAATTCCCCCAGATTCGGGATATCTCCAAAACCCTTCCCACCGAGTTCATCGCCTACGGCCGCCTGCCCCTGATGATTACCGAAAACTGCATCATCCATAACCACTGCGGCCGGCACACCTGCAACAATGTGAACCTGCTCACCGACCGGAAGGGGGAGCGGTTCCCCGTGGTGAAGGCCTGGGGGTGCCGGAATGAGATATACAACTCCAAAAAGATCTTTCTGGCCGACAAGCGGAAGGACTGGCAGAAGCTGGGCCTGTGGGGGGCGCGGCTGATGTTCACCACCGAAAACGCTTTGGAGTGCGCCCAGGTGCTGGAGCGGTACATGAATCAGGGCAAATACCAGCCCAACGACTTTACCCGGGGGCTGTATTACCGGGATGTGGAGTAGAGGGCGGCCTTCGTCCCGCCCGCAGGCGGCAAGCCTCCTTTAGAAAGGAGGTGCCCCAGTTCGCAAACTGGGGCGGAGGATTGTATTTCGCGCAGCGAAATGTATGAAATAATCGAGGTTTCGGAGACTTTTGTGGGGCGGGACGACCTCGGCCCGCCAAATCGATACGCTGGAGAGAATGGCGCGCCGGGGTCGTCGCGCCCCACAGGCGGAGCGGAAGCTTCGTTTACTCCGTATGTTTTGCTTCGCAAAACGCAATCCTCAGTCAGCCTGCGGCTGACAGCTCCTTTCCCAAAGGAGCCTTGCCCTGCGGGGGACGGGGGCTTGCTGACCGGGCCGCATGCAGGGCAGGGGCTCTGCCCCTGCCTGGGATAGGGTTCCGTCTCTGTGAGGAGGCAGGGGCAGAGCCCTTGCCCTACACAATGTGGACGGCCGCGTTTATAAAAACGGGAACAAGGAGGTGCCGTCCATGCTCAGCCGTCAAACACTGTTCTGGCTCAGCCGGGTCTACGACCTGCCCGGCTCCGACGCCAGGTTCCTCCAGGCCGTCCGGGACAACTGCGCCTACCACATCAGGCACTGCCCGGAGTACCGGCTGATCTGTGAGGCGGAGGGCTTTTCCCCGGACTGTTTGCATACCATAGACGACCTGGCGAAGCTCCCCCTCCTGCCCACCCTGTTCTTCAAGCGGCACCACGTAAGCTCCATGCCGGAGTGGCGCACCGCCATGAGGGTGACCTCCTCGGGCACCAGCGGCAGCTTCAGCCGGGTGGGCTTCGACTGGGGCTGTATTTTCGCGGAGATTCCCATGGTACTCCGGCTGGGATTTTACCATAAGCTGGTCTCCCCCGTGCCCGCCCGCTATGTGATTCTGGGCTACAAGCCGGGGAAGCAGGACCGGATGGGGGTGGCTCGGACCATGTTCGGCCTGACCCACTTCGCCCCGCCTGTGGGCCGGTTTTACGCCCTGAAGTGGAAGGACGGCGGCTACCTCCCCGATCTGGACGGGGCGGTAAAAACTCTGGCCCGCTGGGCCCGGGGGGCTCTGCCGGTGCGGATTGTGGCCTTCCCCTCCTACCTCTGGTTCGGCATGGAGCGCCTGGAGGAGCTGGGGCTGTCGGTGCGCCTGCCCAAGGGCTCTAAAATCCTGCTGGCCGGGGGCTGGAAGCAGCACTACGCCCAGGAGGTGGACAAGTCCACCCTCTACGCCCTGGCCCGGCGGGTGCTGGGGGTGGAGGAGGAGAACATTCACGAGTTTTTCGGGGCGGTGGAGCACCCGATTTTCTTCAACACCTGTAAAAAACACCACTTCCACCTCCCCGCCTACGCCCGGGTGATTATCCGGGACGTGCGCACGTTAAAACCTCTGCCCATGGGGGAGGTGGGCCTGGTGAATCTGATTACCCCCCTCATCAACGCCACCCCGGTGACCAGCGTGATGACCGACGATCTGGGCTGTCTCACCCCCGGGGAGGACTGCGGCTGCGGATTGAAGTCCCCCTACCTGACTGTTTTGGGCCGGGCGGGGCTGAACGACATCACCACCTGCGCCGCCGGCGCGGCGGAGCTGCTGGGAAAGGGGGAAATGCCATGATTTTCGCCAACGGAGAGCTTCGTTCCGACCGGGAGATCAACGCCGTCATCGCTGAGCTGGAGATATACGATTTACCCGGCACCCTCAGCGGCCCGCCTCTGGAAGCGGATACCGTTCTGGATGCCCTGGAGGCCCTGGGGGCGGAGCTGGACAGCGGGGCGCTGGACCCCCTCATTGCCCAGTACGCCCCGCCGGGAGCCCGGGAGGAGCTGGAGCGGGTCCGTCCCCAGATCAGCCGGGCCGCTCTGGAGCGGCGGCTGGCCCTGGAGCTGGGCGGTCTCGCCGGGCCCCGGCCCTTTGGGCGCTCAGAGGTCCGGCCCCTGGGGGTGCTGCTCCACATCGCGCCGGGGAATATGGCGGGTCTGCCCGCCTTCACGGCTGTGGAGGGCCTGCTCACCGGCAACATCAACCTGGTGAAGCTGCCCCACGGAGACAAGGGGCTTACCCTGGCGGTGTTTCAGAAGCTGACCCAGCTGGAGCCCCGGCTGGCCCCCTGGCTGTACGCCTTCGACCTGTCCTCCCAATACTCCGGGACCATCAAGGCCCTGGCCGCTCTGGCCGACGGGATCGTCACCTGGGGCGGGGACGGGGCCATCTCTGCCATGCGTAAGCTGGCCCCGCCCGGCTGCAAGCTTATTGAGTGGGGCCACCGGCTCAGCTTCGCCTACCTGTCGGGCTGGGATGGGATGGACCTGTCCCCCCTGGCGGAACACATCGTCCGCGCCGGCGGACTGCTGTGCTCCTCCTGTCAGGTGATTTTCCTTGACACCGGCCACCTGTCCGTGGCGGAGCGGTTCTGCAAGCAGTTTTTACCGGTTTTGGAAAAAGCCGCCGCGTCCCACTATAAAACCCCCGGCCAGGCGGCTCAGGCCGCCCTCTACGCCCGGGAGACCGCCCTGGAACAGACGGTGGACCGGACCGGGTCGGGCGACCTGAATTTTCCCGGACAGAGCTGCTCCCTCACCCTGCGCCGGGATATGGACCTGGAGCTGTCCCACCTCCACGGCAACGTGCTGGTGAAGCGCCTGCCCCGTCAGGAGCTGATTCCCGTCCTGCGGCGGCGGCGGGGGAGGCTCCAGACGGCAGGGCTGATCTGCCCCGATTCGGAGCGGGAAGTCCTCGCCGCCCTGCTGGCCCGGGCGGGGGTGAACCGGATCACCGCCCCGGGGCATATGTCCGATTCCTTCCCCTGTGAGGCCCACGACGGGGAGTACCCCCTGCGCCGGTATGTGCGGGTGGTGGACATAGAAAATCCGCAGGGGCGGACAGAGACCGCCCCTGAACAAGAAAATTTTTGAGGAGTTTACAATATGGACTTGAAAATTAAGGCGGTTTCCCCTAAAATCGGAAAGGAAATCCCGCTGCCCTTCTACGCCACCCCCGGCTCGGCGGCCATGGACCTCCACGCCTGCCTGGACGAGGCGGTCACTATCCCCGCCGGCGGACGGCGGACCGTCCCCACCGGCATCGCCATCGCCCTGCCCTCGGCGGACTATGTGGCGCTGGTATACGCCCGCAGCGGCCTGGGCATCAAGCACGGTGTGGCCCCCGCCAACTGCGTGGGGGTGATCGACAGTGATTACAGGGGTGAAATATTGGTGGGGCTTCAAAACTCCGGGGAATCGGATTTTACCGTTCAGCCCGGCGACCGCATCGCCCAGCTGATGATTGCCCCGGTGATCCAGGCCAGCATCCAGATGGTGGACGAGCTGGACGACACCGCCCGGGGGGCGGGGGGCTTTGGCTCCACGGGGAAATAGGCGGATGCCTGCCCCATGTAGGGCGCGACGACCCGGCGCGCCGTCTTGAAATGCCCTCAAATTTGCGGCGCGCCCAGTGGTCGCGCCCTACGCACAGCCAGTCATAGTTTCGTTACGGGCGGATGATATCCGCCCCAGCGCACGAACACAGGAGGAACGCTGTTATGTTCGGTTTATTTAAGAGCAAAGGGGAAAAGCCAGAGGAGAAGGAGCGCAAGCCGCTCCCGGAGAAGCAGGAGAACAGGCAGTTCAGGGAGCTGGCCGCTCAGTTTGCGCCCGAGGAGCTGACCATTCTGGCCGTCACCGGGGCCAACGGCTTCGGCGGGGGCAGGGCCGGCAAGGAAAAGCTGTGGAGGGCCTCCATCGGCCTGACCGCCTGGATGGAGGAGGACAGCCCCGACATCCACCGGGGGGAATTTGTCCTGTCCACCATCGCTGACGACCAGCTGCTGGAGCATTTACAGCGGAGGGTCCCCCGGGATTTCATCATCAAGTTCAAGGGCCGGGTGTCGGAGGACGGCAAGGGTCTGCTTCTGCTGGACCTGCCCGAGCCGGCCTTCGACCCCGACCTGAAGGCCATTCTGGAGGAGCAGAAAAAGCCCGTCACCTTCTGGGAGGAGGGGCTGGGCACCTTCACCCTCAACCGTCAGGTGGACTGGTTTGAGACGGAGCTCGACTGGCTGGGGGCGGAGATTTCCTTGGTGTTCGACCAGGACGAGAACCGGGCGGACTGTGTGATGAACGCCAAAGCCCTGCTGGCCGATGCTGCCGGCTGGGACAGGCGTGTGCGGGAGTATGCCGCGGACGAGCTGCTGTCCACCGCCAACGACTGGGCCGGGCAGATGGAGGATGAGGAGCCTCAGGAGATCACCCGGGAGCAGTTTGTGGAGCGGATGGAGCTGGAGTCCATTGAGGTCCGGGCGGACGGCTCCTTTCAGTTCTGGTTTGGGGACGGGGACCTGTTTTACGGCCACTCCATCTGGGTCTCCGGCGACCTGGAGAACGGCCCAAACGATGCCGCGATGGAGGGCTGACCCATGCGGGACAAGTGGATGGCCCCCGAGTGGCTGGCCTGCCCGGAGATTCCCCAGTACTCCATCGGCTGGCGGATGGGCTACGGCGAGGACTACGTCTGCAAGCTGGGGGCCTGGTGGGACAAGCTCAGCGATAAGGAGCGGGAGGAGTATGACCGTCTCTTCCCCCACCCGGTTTTCTGGGACGACGTCTCCGTGATGGAGGACGACGAGGACCCGGACCCCTCCCTGCTGTACGACGGGGAGGACTACTTCCTGCGCCACTGGCGGCCCAACGGTCAGCCGGCCTATGACCGGGAGGGGCTGGCGGCGGACATCGCCGCCGGGAAGCGGGTAAAGTGGGTCCACTTCTGGGGCCACACCCCGGAGAAGGACGGCCACATCACCGAGACCTGCCTGAGCCAGTGGTGGATGGCGGAGTTTCGGGTGGAGGCCCAGCCCTACTGCTGTATGGAGCAGTTCATGATGGCGGAGAAGGCCCGGCTCTTCGGGGACAAGGAGACGCTGGAGAAAATTCTGGACGCCACCGTCCAGGGGAAGATCAAGGCCCTGGGCCGGGAGGTCAGAAACTTCGACCAGGCCGAATGGGACAAGTGCAGGCACACCATCGTTTTGACAGGGAATTTTCAAAAATTCCTGCAAAATCCCGAGCTGAAGGACTTTTTACTCCGCACCGGGGATAAAATTCTGGTGGAGGCCAGCCCCCGGGACCGCATTTGGGGCATCGGTATGGGCAAGGCCAACGAGAACGCGGAAAATCCCGCCGCCTGGCGGGGACGAAACCTGCTGGGCTTCGCCCTGATGGAGGTCCGTGACGAGCTGCGCCGGGTGTGCGCCAACGAGGACAGGATCGACTGGAGCCTGTAGGGGCGGACATTGTCCGCCCGCCACCCCCTCGTCCCCCGCAGGGCAAAGCCTCCCTCTTTGAGGGAGGTGGCGCGGCGAAGCCGCGTCGGAGGGAGTCCTCCAGAGGTCTGCGGGCCTTGGCGACTCCCTCAGTCAGCCGAGTCCGGGGGGACTCCCTCAGTCAGCTTCGCTGACAGCTCCCTCGGGGAGGGAGCCTTGTCCGCGCGGCGGGGACGGAGGGAACGGCGCGCCGGGTCGTCGCGCCCTACAGCCCCAGCACTTCCAGCATCAGGCGTGCGCCCAGGAGGAAGCCGGAGCGGTAGTACTGATAGCTGCGCCAGTCCTCCCGTTCCCCCTCCAGCTCACACAGGCGGTCGAGAAATGCGTCTCCGAATGCCGCTTGAATTTTATCCGCTTCAACAGAAATCTGGGCGCATAGTTCCTGTTGCTTTTTGTCCGGCTTCAGGGTAATATCGTAGTCGCCGCTGAATAACTGATATAAGATGTCTTCCATTTTTGCCCTCCCGGAACCGCAATTTAATCAAGTTTTTGTTTCTTATACTCAATTAGATTAAGGATGTCAAGGGGTGTTTCCATGTTTTCTAAAGAACTTTTCGGCCAGCGGATTTTGGAGCAGCGGAAAAAGCACGGTGAAACGCAGAAAGCTTTAGCTGAGCTGTTAGGAATTGGAGACACTCAGATTATCGGGATCGAGCATGGCAGAACAACCACCTCCGCCGAACGCATCGCCCTGATCTGCCAGCACTACAAGGTCTCCGCCGACTATCTGCTGGGGCTTACCGACGACCCGGAGCCGAAATATAAGGCAGACGGTTGAGGCCCAGGAAAAGGCCCCTTGGGTATTGCTGCCTGGATTGAAAGTCTCGACCTCTGAACAGCTCCCCAATGGGAATCATACTCAGAAAAACGATTAAATTTTTATGAGCCAGAGTATCAAACGATACTCTGGCTCACATGTTTCACCGCACTGATAAATTTTTTCACTGCTGGAGTAGGTGTTAAGGAAAAATCCAGACCATATGACAAGGAATATTCTGTTTCCAGTGGAATAGTGACAAGGTTTGGGTGGATATCCGAATAGATCTGTTGAGTAATCAGAACATAAGGATTGATTTCGCACATGGTAAAGGTGTCCACATCATAGTAGCTGGATTCGATAATTTTTGTTTTCGGGTTCATTTGGAGAAGCTCAGACCGAAATGCGTCCAGCTCTTCAGATACGCCAGATATTGGCATAACCAGACATTCTTCTCCCAAATCTTCAATATGTAGTTTGCGTATTTTAGCCAAACGATGATTTTGGGATACAGCACAGCAAACCGGTGTACGCATCAATTCCAGATGACCACATTTCCCTTTATTAACTGCCGTACAAAAAATACCCTCTCGAATATCATAGTGTGTCCCTAAATCTGCGATCCCGGTACTGCTTTCTGTCTGCCGAATCGGTACCAATTCAATTCTTAACTCAGGACAACCGGCTTGTACCTGCGACCAAAGGTCTGGAATCATCCGGCACCGAAACAACAAAGCTGTACCGACCCGCACCGTTGTTTCTGAGGCATCTGCTACCTGGCGGGCTTCTGCCATAGTGTCGTGAGAAAGCTGGATGATCATTTTTGCGCCTTTATATACAACTTGTCCCACGGGAGTCAGCCGGGCGCCATGATTGGAGCGCTCAAAAAGCTTAAACCCGCAGTGTTTTTCCAATAGATTGATTTGCTGGACAACGGCAGGAGTAGAGATATACAAAGCGCTTGCCGCTTTGCTGAAGCTGCCACTGTCCGCTGTTTTCATAAATGCGTCTAACTGATGATTATACATCTTCATCTTCTCCTGTATAAAGTTTCTACTTTATACTATGATAACATATTTGTAATTCCGCTGCAAGGAAAAAACAGTATAATAACGATTAGTAAGGCTGGCTGCTATCTTGTCTATGTCAGGTATAGACAACTGCGTCAAACAGCAACCGCAATTTGTCACAAATTTATCCGCTAAATATAAGACAAGATTCAGCAAACAGCCGGGATGAATATGGTTCTCATATGGGCATTGTCAGAATCATACCCGAAAAGGAAAACTTGTAACAAAGAACGAGGAGGAGATAAGCATATTTAAGTATTCGAGAACTATGTAAATCTTAGTAAGCTCAAAAGAAATGAGGAGGAATTGAAATGTTATCCATTAACTGGGCAGACGTAGAGGGCGTACTGAAAACCATCGCGCCCTACCTGATCGGCTTCGGCATCTATGTGGGCTATAAGTTCTACGAGACTGCCGCCGCCGAGGGCCTCATCGACTACAACTCCACCGTTCTCTATCCCTTCGGCCACGGCCTGAGCTACACCACCTTCACCCAGGAGATGGGGCCCATCTCCGAACGTGATGGGAGCATCACGTTCGATGTTACCGTTACCAACACCGGTTCTGCGGCGGGCAAGGACGTGGTGGAGGTCTATTACAACCCGCCATACACCAATGGCGGCATTGAAAAGGCCAGCGCCAATCTGGTGGCCTTTGACAAGACCGATCTGCTCCAGCCTGGCGATTCCCAGACCTTGACCCTCTCCTTCAAAACCGAGGACATGGCCTCCTACGATATGAGCGGAAACGGCCGCTATGTGCTGGAGGCGGGGGATTACATCATCTCCATCAACCGGGACTCCCACAACGTCATCGACTCCCAGCCCTGCACCGTGGCCGCTGAGGTGGACTACAGCACCGGCCGCTCCACCGATCTGGCTGCCCCCAGCAACCAGTTCGGCTTTGCCGCCGGGGACGTGACCTACCTCTCCCGAGCGGACGGCTTCGCCAACTACGCCCAGGCCACGGCGGCCCCCGCTACCCTGACCCTGGCTCCCGAGTATAAGGCCGCGTTCATCAACAACAGCAATTATGATCCTGCCGCCCACAACGACCCCAACGATGTCATGCCCACTACCGGGGCCAAAAACGGCCTGGAGCTGGCCCAGCTGCGGGGCGCGGACTATGACGACCCCCGTTGGGAGACCCTTCTGGATCAGGTCACCGTCTCTCAGATGAATGAGCTCATCGCCATGGGTGGCTATCAGACCGTGGCCATTGACTCCATCGGCAAGGTGCGCACCAACGACTGCGACGGCCCCGCCGCCATCAACAACAACTTCACCCGGGTAGGCTCCGTAGGCTTCCCCTGCGCCGTGGTCATCGCCTGCACCTGGAACGAGGATATGGCCCATGCCTTCGGCGACAGCATCGGCAAGATGGCCAACGAAATGAATGTCTCCGGCTGGTACGCCCCCGCCATGAACATCCACCGCAACGCCCTGTCCGGCCGCAACTTTGAGTACTATTCCGAGGACGGCTTCCTCTCCGGCAAGATGGCCGCTGCCGCCGTCATCGGGGCCAAGGAGCACGGGGTATACTCCTACATGAAGCACTTCGCCCTCAACGACACCGAGGACAAGCGCAACGACATGATCGGCATCTGGACCAACGAGCAGGCCATGCGGGAAATTTACCTGAAATAGCGTTATCATAATCGCTCATAAATCGTCCTCCTTGTTCATGGTCTTTTCCACGCCCTGTTTACGGGGCGTTATATCTCTGCTGTGTAATTCGTTGCGCTTTACAACTTCGACTTGCGCGCCGCAAATCTCCTTGACCTGATTGGCAAAACGTTCGCCGGAGTATCCTCCATCTACCAGGAATTTCTTTACGCAGGAAAGGCTGTCCAGGTTCAGAAGGATCATCTGAATGGCTCCATCCCGGTCTGTAACATCAGCGGTTGTTACGGCTATGGCATGAGGCAGCCCCATTGTATCTACGACAACGTGGCGCTTGATTCCGGATACTTTTTCCCTGCGTCATAACCTTTTTCTTCCGCTGTGTCCGCATTTTGTACGCTCTGCGCGTCAACAATTCCAAAAGTAGTCTTATCCCGCCTTAAGTCTTCGTTCCGTATCTGTTTTACCAATTTTTGCAACACTTTGTCCAGAACGCTGACCCCTGTTTTATCTTTTTCGGACCATACCCGGAAATAGTAGTACACGCTCTGCCATTTGGGATAATCGCTGGGCAGCATTCGCCATTGTATTCCACCCTGGATTACATATAACACCGCACAAAACACATCGTATAAATCATATTTTCGGGGCCGGGTTGTTTTCTTTGCTCCTTCCAAATCCTCGCGGATCAGGTTATATTCTTCCCGGCTGATTTCACTTGGATATTGACGCATTTCCCCCAACTCCCGCTTGTTTTTCTCTATTATCTGCCTCCCGCCTCCTTTTGTCTAAAGATTTTAAACAGGCTCTAAGAAAAGGACATAACGATACCTCCAGGATACCGCCGTGTCCTTAAAAATGGGCGACTTTAACACACCCTCCGTTTTCCGTTTTTTCAAAAGAAAGCGGCGGCTTGAAATTTACTATTTCAAAACCGCCGCATGGCTACTTGTATTTTGTTCGGGCGCACAGATACCAGCCGCCGAAACAACGGTTTTTTTATTATACTGTTGTTCTGGCAGCGGTGTTGAATTATTATCAGAATGCGTCTGCTGACACAATCGAAACGCTGCCCCTTACAGTTCCCAAAGTACCGTCCGGGGCTTGGAGGTACAGCTTATAGGTTCCGGGCTTCGTTGCTGGAGGCCCAACGGTAAAATCCGCAATACATTCCAGCGGTTCGCCCGGCTGACGCAGGTTATTCACTGACCAATAGGCCACATCTTCCTGATTGTCCTTTGCAAAAAAGACCTTCATTCTGTTCCCTGTTTTCGCTGAAATGTCGTACAAAATTTCATCTCCGTCGGACAATGTGTATTCCCCCAGGAAGATAGTTTCTCCTGCCGCTACGGTTTTGAAATCAACGGGGATTATTGCCACACCAGTTTTATCATCCGGATCATCCATATCCCTCAACAGTTCAATCACTTCCGCTTCGGTCATATAGGAAACGCCTGTGATTTTGTTTTTCGCATCACGGACAATTTTGATATTGACGGTTCCTTTCGGGTTCATATTCAGCGTATAGAAGGAGCCTTCCTTCCGGATGTCCAGAAAGATATTGACCAGCTGTCCTTGATAATAATAGGTCTTTTCATCGACCATCGTGACGCCTGCCTTCTCATATTCCGCCATCTGCGCTTCGGCCCATTCTTTCTGCTGCTTCTCTTCCAGCTCGTCAAATTCCTCGCCCCGGTTCAATTTATCAAAGAGCATAGATTGAAAAGCCCAGTTTCCATCTTCCAAAGCCCTGTCCAGCCAAAGTTCCAGTTCCGCTTCGTCCATACGGTCCGTTAAAGTGGAGAAAAACGCCATTTCTTCATCGGTATATGCCTTTTCTGTAAAGTCGGCAAGCAGAGGAGAATTTGAGCCAAGTCCGCGCACAGCAACAGAGAAGAAAGCGAAATCGCTCTCGGCATAAAGCTTTTCAAGCCATGTCCTTTGAGCATTTTCGTCCAGCCGGGAGAAA
>Ga0209064_1001253_pt1 | contig 42355 bp, 40 predicted proteins | sample Inofromicrocosms_FD_187498 | JGI IMG/M metagenome (GOLD analysis project Ga0209064, IMG submission 187498) | Mouse cecum microbial communities from Vienna, Austria - Inoculum for glucosamine and mucus D2O microcosms (SPAdes) (version 2) | ecosystem: Host-associated > Mammals > Digestive system >... | reverse complement strand
CCTGCGAGTTGAATTTAGCCAACCTCGAAGACGGGCTCCAACTTGCCTACGGCAAAAATTACGCCTCTATCACCGCGTATAAACCTTACAGTGAAAATATCGACGGCGAAACGGTAGCCGACGATATCCCCGTATCGGAGAGCAAGAGCGATTTTATTGCAATCAAGCAAAACAGCGGTTATTCGTTAACGACCTTAAATTATGCCGACGAGCTTATTTCCATAAACGGCGCATATTCCGACGTGCGCACGGATAACGGCGAAGAATACATACTCATCGAACAGCAGATGAGCGCCGACGCACAAAACGTAAAGTTTAATTTAAGCAGTAAAGTTAAAGCGGCTTCGGGTTGTTTAGTAAGCTACTATAAGGATAAAAATTGCACGAAAGAAATAACGTCTATGGATTGGAAATTCTGGTCTACGCCCGCAGGCGCAACCGATTATTACTTAAAGGTGGACGGCGTCGTTTCCGAAGTTTATACCGTGCGCGTTTTGGCGGTTAAGCCCGTAGAAGTCAACTTGCTCAAAGCCGAAAGGACGGGTATGTGCCAATACTATTTCACAAAGCTTATCGACGGGCTAACCGTTTTGGAAAACGACTATATCGACGTAAATATGTTCTATGCAAAGGTAGAGAGCTCTTCCGATGTGGTAATCGACGCCGACTTTAAAATGTACGGCGGTTCCACGGACTGCATAATGCCCGTATGCCAGGGCAAATCTTATAACTTCTACGTTATAGACGACAGTTTGCTCGGTTCGGTGGAATCTTCCGTCAAAAAGTACGGCGCTATGTTCGACAGTAAATTTGTTTGGGGCGAAAACGGTATGCCGTCGTATTGGACACTGTCGCTCCGCAGCGATTACACGGGTAATGGCGCGTACGTTCCCTATTACTTCGGCGAGGATTGCGTAGTGCCTACCGTACATACGCTGGGGTACAGCAACAACCTGCAAAGGGTAGTATTTGAAAGCGGACATACCGCGCTTGCAAGTCAGCTTTTCTCCGGTTGCGGAAGTATGACCGAGGTATATATACCTAATTCCGCAAAGGACAACTTGGGCGACTTCCTGTTCCCTGCGGCGTTAAAAGATACTTTAACCGTCTATTGCGAAAACAACATACCTAACGGCAGATGGAATCAAATAAGCGGAAGTATGAAATATTTCAACACCGTACAAAACGCTACAATTCCGTCGTTTGACCAAATAAATTATTAAGCGGTAAATTAAAGCGCCCGCGGAAGTATTTCCGCGGGCGCAGTTTTTTTGCGCTCAATTTTGTGATAAGCTGGAAGTTGAAACTGTAAATTTTATAAAAAAATAATTTATCACCGTAGTAAAACCGCGGGCAACCTTAAAATAAGTTGCCCGCGGTTTTTGTGATTATTTTAAAGTAATATATTTTTCAGGGTCTTCTGCTTGTCCGTTTACAAAAATTTCAAAATGCAGGTGGTCGCCGTCATTGTTTTCCGCGCCGCAGGCGGGTTGCACGGTTGCTATCACGTCGCCTTTATTAACGGTATCTCCCACGTTTAATGTCGGTATTGCAACGGCGTAAGTATACTTGGTAATAAATTTGTCGTTGTGCCTTATGGTAATTTCAGAGCCCAATATCTCGTCTTCTTTAATCGCCTCTACAACGCCATTTTCAGCCGATACGATTTGCGTATTTGCGGCGGCTCCGAAATCTATGCCGTAATGCATTACCCAAATGCCAGTACCGTTTTGCGCAAACTCAAACTTTTTCAAAACTGTCGCGTTTGCGATTGGCAAAATAAAGTTAAATGTAGCGGGCTCCGGATATCCGCAAACGGTGCAAACTTTGTTTTCAAAAGTGTGTTCGCCGATTTCGAGCGATTCATAACAATCCGAACAGGAAATATAGTGTTTGCTTTCATCTTTATTGACGAGTGGTTCTCCGTGTCCTTTCGGCGGCAATACTTTCATTTCCATATGTCCGCACGCGCATCCGCGCAACTGTACCTCCGATTGTGTGCAGTTGCTTTTGTTTATCGGTTGCCATTCCCCGAAAGAATGGGTATGTGCGCCTTCTATTTCACCGCAGTCGATTTTGTCGCCGTTGGTAAGCACAACAAACAGACGCCCGTCTTCGATATAAGCGTTTTCAACGCCTACGCCGTCCTTACCGTCAACTCCGTCCTTACCGTCGGCGCCGTCCTTGCCCGAAATCAGAGCAATAAATTCTTCCAACGTGCCGCCGTAACCTAATTTTTGCGCTTGGGCGTAAACGGTAGCTTCGTCGTAATATTGCGCGTCGGGCGAGCGCAGTTTGCAGGCGGACGCGGCAAACGAAAGGGTTGTTGCCGCAACGGCGCAAGCCGCTATTGCTAAAATTTTTTTAATAGTTCCGTTCATTTTATTTCTCCTAAAAAAATAAGGGCGCACCTGAAAGGAACGCCCGCATATTGTTCCCGTATAGTTGCGCTAATTTTCCGAATACACAGAAAAAAGGGTACAATTATGCCTCAGTAACCTCTGTGTTCATCATTAAATTAGCGCACATCTATTGTAAATACTAATTGCAAAAAAATCAAGTAAAAATTTTAAATTGCATAAAAAAAAGACATAGCCGCAAAATATTTGTATGGAAAATAATTCTTTAAAAGTAAAATCTTCGCGCCCCTCGGCAATCGTTATAGGCGGCAGTTCGGGCATAGGGTACGAAACGTGCGTGCGCCTTGTAAACCGCGGCTGGGCGGTTACCAACATTTCCCGCACGCCCTGCAACAACGCCAAAGTGCATAATATCTGCGCCGACGTGGCTTACGGAAGCGAAGCATTCGACGCAATTTCTTCCACGGCGGAAAAGTTGGGACTTAACGCGCTCGTTTATTGCGCGGGCTTTTCAATGGCGGCGCCCATAGAATACGTTAAAGAAACCGACTATAAATACCTTTTCGAGGTAAACTTTTTCGGCGCGCTCAAAGCCGTTCAGGCGGCGATACCGCATATGAAAAAGAAGGGCGGCAAAATCGTGCTTGTCGGTTCCCTCGGCGGCGAAGTGCCCATTGTTTACGACTGCTTCTATTCCGCTTCGAAAGCCGCGCTCGAAATGCTTGCGCGCGAAGCCAACAGCGAGCTTAATTGCTACAACATCACCGTAACCGCGCTTTTGCCGGGCGGCACGGCAACCAACTTTTCCTACAAGCGCAAAGTATACTCCGAGGAGGAGAACGGCGCGTATGCCAAGCCCTTAAACAGGGCGGTGGCGGCTCTTACCAATATGGAGCAGAGCGGTATGAAGCCTACGAGGGTTGCCGAAGATATATACAAAATTTTAATATCCGACAAGGCGCCAATAATAAAGACGTGCGGCGCGAAGAATACGGCAATGCGCTTTGCCACACGCGTAATGCCCGAAAAGCTTACTACCTACGTCAACGGGAGAATGTATAATCAATGAGAAAGGAATACGATTTGACCCGCCGCGACGAGCGGGAAACGCTCTACAAGGGAGTAAAGGAAGGAATTATAAAAAATGACAGGAAAGCATAGAGAAAATTATAACGCCAACTATCTCGAATACGTAAAGAGGCACGAGCCAAAGTCCAAGCACTTCAAAAACTGCCTTTCGGCTTTCGGCGTGGGCGGGCTTATTTGTTGCATAGGTCAGTTTTTCCGCTTTATGTTAGAATACGCGGGGCTGTCGGGCGACGTGCTTGCGGGCACCGTATCGGCAATACTCATATTTTTAAGCTGTCTTTTAACGGGCTTGGGCGTTTACGACAGAATAGGCAGGCACGCGGGCGCGGGCTCAATCGTGCCCATTACGGGGTTTGCAAATTCCGTCGCTTCGCCTGCAATCGAGTTTAAAACCGAGGGCTGGATATACGGTATGGCGGCGAAAATGTTTACGGTGGCGGGTCCCATAATCGTATTCGGAGTTTTTTCGGGCGTGCTTGTCGGGCTTATATACTGCTTTGTGTAAAAATCGCCTAATATTGTATCAAATTTACTTCCGTATACAATATATAGTGTAAAAAGCTTGATTATAATTGAGTATTTTATTGTAAAGTGTTGACAAGCATACTGCCGTATGATATAATTCAATCGAACTTAAAGGGCGCGCCGTAACTGACGAGGAAAGCGGAATACCGCAGGGGAGCGGCGCCTTGGCTTATTACCGCCGTTCGTCTGGGCAAATTTACTTCAACGCAAGTAGATTGCCCTGTTTTTTTTCGGGAGGTAAACCGTGGTAGGAAAAATTCATTCCTTCGAAACGTTCGGCACCGTTGACGGACCGGGGATACGCTTTGTGGTGTTTATGCAGGGTTGCCCTATGCGTTGCCTGTACTGCCACAATCCCGATACCTGGCGTACGGACGGGGGCAGGGAGTATACCGCGCAGGACGTCGCCCAACGCGTTTTAAAGTATAAAAGCTATTTTACGGGCGGCGGTGGCGTAACCGTATCGGGCGGCGAGCCTATGTTGCAGGCGGAGTTCGTGCGCGAACTGTTCGGTATTTTAAAGGGCAAGGGCATACATACCGCACTGGACACTTCGGGAATCTTATTCACGCCCGAAAACCGTTCTGCGGTAGACAAGTTGCTCGAAGTTACCGACCTTGTGCTTCTCGATATAAAGCATATCGACGGGGAGGAGCATAAAAAACTGACGGCACATTCCAATAAAAACGTGCTGGCGTTTGCAAAGTATCTCTGCGAAACGGGCAAACCGACGTGGGTGCGGCACGTGCTTGTGCCGGGCATAACGGACAACGACGAATATTTAAGCCGCCTTGCCGAATTTATCGGCGGTTTGAATAACGTGCAAAAGGTAGAGGTTTTGCCCTACCACACAATGGGCGAAGTCAAGTACGGTAATTTAGGTTTGGAGTATGCGTTAAAGGGCGTTCAGCCGCCCGACGGCGTGCGCGTTCAAAACGCCAAGCGCATTTTAGGAGTGATAAAATGATTAGCGAAATCAGCGGCGACTGCCTTGTGGAAGTCAGCGGGGAGGGGTGCGCGGCTTGTCTTGCCGTACTGCCCAACTGCGCGGCTGTCGCAAAAAAGTTTGGTTTAAAGTTAGTTAAAATTAGCGTTGAGGAGGAGCCGCAGGCAATCGACAAGTTTTCGCTGTCGCGTATTCCCTCGATAATAGTAGTTAAGGGCGGCGAGGTTGTCGCCGCGTGTTCGGGCTATCAGCCGCCCGAAATTTTGGAGCTTTGGGTACAGGCAAAGCTGGGGCTGTAAATTTTTAATACATAAAGAGGAGTAAGTTTAATGCTTTTTAAACAATGGGAAGGTTTTACCGCAGGTAAATGGAGCGACGACGAAGTCAACGTAAGGGACTTTATTCAGCATAACTATACGCCTTACGAGGGGGACGGGAAGTTTTTGGAAGGTCCTACCGAGGCTACAAGCAAGCTCTGGAAGGAAATAATCGACTTGACCGAGCGCGAGAGAAAGGCGGGCGGAGTGCTTAAAGCCGACACTAAAACGGTTTCCACGCTCACGAGCCATCCCGCGGGTTATATAGATAAAAAGCTGGAAAAAATAGTCGGTTTGCAGACGGACGAGCCTTTCAAGCGCGCGTTGCAGCCTTTCGGCGGCATAAAGATGAGCGAGCAGGCTTTAAATATGTACGGGTACGAGCTCGACCCCGAAATCAAGTATATCTTTACGCACTACCGCAAGACGCATAACGACGGCGTTTACGACGCGTACACGCCCGAAATGCGCCGCGCGCGCACCGCGCATATCCTTACGGGTCTGCCCGATACGTACGGCAGGGGCAGAATCGTGGGCGATTACCGCAGGGTTGCGCTGTACGGCGTGGACTATCTCATAGAGCATAAAAAGCGCGATAAAGATTTTATAGACGGCGATATGACCCCCGACAAGGTGCGCGACAGGGAGGAGCTTTCCGAACAAATCAAGGCGCTTGCCGCGTTAAAGGAAATGGCGGCGCTTTACGGCTTCGATATTTCTCAGCCCGCGCAGACGGCAAAGGAAGCCATTCAGTGGCTGTACTTCGGCTATCTCGCCGCGGTAAAGGACCAGAACGGCGCGGCTATGTCGATAGGCAGAAATTCCACCTTCCTCGACATATATATCGAGCGCGATTTGAACAACGGCACGCTTACCGAGCGCGAAGCGCAGGAGCTTATCGACCACTTCGTAATGAAGTTGCGCATAGTAAAGTTTATGCGTATCAAGGACTATAACGAGCTGTTTTCGGGCGACCCTACCTGGGTTACCGAATCTATCGGCGGTATGGGCGTGGACGGCAGAACGCTCGTAACCAAAAACTCTTTCAGAATTCTGCACACGCTCGCCAATCTCGGTCCCGCGCCCGAACCCAACCTCACGGTGCTGTGGTCGCGCAATCTTCCCGCAGGGTTTAAAAAATTCTGCGCGGAAACGTCAATTGCAACTTCGGCTATTCAGTACGAAAGCGACGATTTGATGCGCCCCGAAATGGGAGACGATTACTGCATCGCGTGTTGCGTAAGCTGTATGCGCGTAGGCAAAGATATGCAGTTTTTCGGCGCGAGGGCAAACCTTGCAAAATGCCTGCTGTACGCGATTAACGGCGGCAAGGACGAGGTTACTTTGGATAAGAAGACGGGCAAACATTTGCAGGTTTCACCTATGTTCGCCCCCATACTCGGCGACGGACCGCTCGATTTCGAGGAGGTTAAATGCAAGTACGAGCAGATGCTCGACTGGCTTGCGGGCTTGTATGTAAACACCCTCAACCTCATACACTATATGCACGACAAGTATTCTTACGAAGCGTTGGAGATGGCGTTGCACGATACTAAGGTAAGGCGCTTCTTTGCAACGGGCATTGCGGGGCTTTCCTGCGCGGCGGACAGTCTTTCGGCGATTAAATACGCCAAAGTTTATCCCGTGCGCAACGAAGAGGGAATTGTGGTCGATTTCAAAATCGATGGCGAGTATCCGCAGTACGGCAACAACGACGACAGGGTGGACGGTATTGCCGTTTGGCTTGTAAAGACTTTTATGAGCAAGATAAACAGCCGCTACACCTACCGTGAGAGCGTGCCTACGACTTCCATTTTAACCATAACTTCAAACGTCGTTTACGGCAAAAAGACGGGCAACACGCCCGACGGCAGAAGGGCGGGAACGCCGCTTGCGCCCGGCGCGAATCCTATGCACGGCAGGGATAAGAACGGCGCGTTGGCTTCGCTCGAAAGCGTTGCCAAACTTCCCTACGAGTACTCGCGCGACGGCATATCCAATACCTTCTCGGTAACGCCCGCTTCGCTCGGCAAGGACGATTAAAAGGCTCTCGCTTTTTTCGATAGGCGAAATCGAAAAACGTTAAATTAAAATTTATTAAAAGGAGAAACTATAATGTCAAAGGCAGATAATCTTGTAAATATGCTGGACGCGTACGTTGCGGACGGCGGTCATCATTTAAACGTAAACGTATTCAGCCGCGAAACGCTGTTGGACGCGCAGGCTCATCCCGAAAAATACCCTCAGCTCACAATTAGGGTGTCGGGCTATGCGGTAAACTTCAACAAGCTTACCAAGGAACAGCAGGACGACGTAATTTCGCGCACCATACACACCAATCTTTAATTAAAATTTGTACGGCGCGGCGCAATAAATTTGCGCCGCGCCGTCTGGAAAAGCAAGTCAAACCTACAAAGGCGTTCCATAAACTTTCCAAACTTTCAATAAACTTTTTAGAGGACGGCTCGGCTGAATAGCCGTTTAAAAGGTTGATTAAGAGGAATAAAATGTGTATAAAGCACGGCGGTTTTTATTCAAAACCGCTTTTTATTTGCGTTTTTATTTTACAAAACAGGCGGCATATTGTATAATGTATTCTGTAATATAATACGTTCGCATATATGTGCGGGCGCTGAATAATTATACGGAAGATTAAATGAACAAAAAGAAGCGTAAACTTTCCCGCGGGGTGATAGCGACAATAGTAACACTTGCCCTTACAGTAGTGTTCGTTTCCGCCGTTTTAATAACAAATATCTTTATCCCCGTAAAGTATCTTACCGCCTATACCGTCAAAGGTAATGGCAACGCTCGCGGCGCCTTGCGCGTAACTTTTGCCGAGGTTGGTTTCGGCGACTGCGCCCTAATTGAGTTGCCCGACGGTAAAACCGCGCTAATCGACGGCGGCGACGGCTCGTACCCGACCGAATTGAAAGTTTTAAAACTGCTTAATAAACGCAAGGTAAATAAGATAGACTATCTGTTTTGCACTTCCGTAAAAAAGGAACATTGCGGCGGGCTTGCCGAAGTCGTAAAGTATAAAAGCGTAGCTCGCGCCTTTATTCCATATTGCCTCAACAGCCGTATAACCGACGAGTTTCATAACTTTTCTGTTGCGCTTAAAAATGCGGGCACGCAAATAACTTACGCGTGCGCGGGCGAGGGCGTGTACGGCGTAGACTACGAATACTTTATAACCTTTCTTTCGCCAGCCGATTACCGTAGTCCCAAGTCGCAGTACGCGCAATTGAACGCCAATCCCACGGCGGCTAATATAGAAAACGCTTCCTCCGTAATTTGGGTGCAGTACGGCGGAACGGCAGTGGCGTTTACTTCCGACGTGCGCGCCGAGGGGCTTGCGCAGATTGTGGAAGATTACAGGCTGTGTAAACAGTTGAATCAACCGTATTGTCCTGTCGGCGGTTATGAAGTCGATATGAATTACTGCAAGGTGGTAACCGTACCCGCTCACGGCGGGGAGAAGAATACTTACGCGCCCTGGTACGATTTAATCAAGCCGCAACAGGCAATAATAAGCGTGGGCAAAAACTTTGCCGACTATCCGTCGCTCAAAGCTCTGTCCGACGTGTGCAACTACTGTCAGCCGCTGTATACTATGCATAACGGCGATATAACTTTAACCGTGGATATGGGCGGTTACAAAATAGAAAGCGCCGCTTGAAAATTGCGGCGAAAGGAAAAATTACTATGATTAAGCTGACAACCGCGGGCGAATCGCACGGTAAAATGCTGGTGGGTATATTGGAGGGACTGCCTTCCAATCTGCCCGTAAATATCGAGGAAATAGACGGGCAACTCGCACTGCGCCAAAGCGGTTACGGCAGGGGCGGCAGGCAAAAGATTGAAACGGACAGGGTGGAAATTCTTTCGGGCGTGCGCAACAGGCTTACGCTCGGCAGTCCCGTAGCATTCTGCGTAAAAAATGCCGACTACGAAAATTGGCGCCCGTATATGGCGGCGGAGGGAGCGGACGTTACGCAAAAAACTCTCACCCGCGTCCGCCCGGGACACGCCGATTTGACGGGAATGTTAAAGTACGGGCACACCGACGCGCGCAACGTTTTGGAGCGCGCAAGCGCAAGGGAAACAGCAGTTCGCGTTGTGGGCGGCGCATTGGCTAAGGCGTACCTTAAACAGCTTGGCGTTAAGATAAGCGGATACGTTGTGAGCGTGTGCGGAATAAAGGACGGAAAATTTCATACTTTTGACGAGCTCGACGGTGCGAAGAGCCGTCCTCTGTTTATGCTTGACGATAATAAAGAAAAGCAGGCTATGGCGCTGATTGACAAACTGAAAGCCGAGGGCGACACCGCGGGCGGAGTGGTGGAAATACGTGTAAGCGGCTTAAAGAGCGGCTTTGGCAGTTGTATGCGCTATGCGGACAAATTAGACGCTGTTTTGTGCGGGGCGATGCTGAGCGTTCAGGCTATAAAGGGCGCGGAAGTAGGGCTTGGTTTTGCCTGCGCCGACCTTGCGGGAAGCCGCGTTCACGACGAAATTTTTATAAAGGACGGCAAGTATACCCGCAATACCAACAACGCGGGCGGAATAGAGGGCGGAATGTCCAACGGGGAAGAAATAGTACTCCGCGCCGCAATGAAACCCATTCCCACGCTTATGAAGGGGCTTAAAACGGTGGATACGGCAAACGGCGGCGCGTGCGTGGCGGCAAGCGAGCGCAGCGACGTGGCGGCAATTTGCGCCTGCGAAATAGTATTGGAAAGCGTTGTCGCTCTGGCTCTTGCCGACGTCGTTTCCGCAAGGCTTGGCGGCGATAATTTAAAGGAGGTAAAGGAGCGGTATTCGCTTCTGCCTTAAATTATGCAGGATATTACAATTTCTACGGCAACCGTAAACAGCGTTATACATTGCGGGCAGGGCGCGTTTGAAAGGTATGCTCCCGCGATAGGGGACAATCTCTTTATATTGACAGACAGTAACGTTTACGCGCTTTACGGCAAACTGATGGGCGAAACGTTCGGCAACGCGCCTATATATATATTGCCCGCGGGCGAAAAGAGCAAAAACCAAACCAACCTTATTAAAATACTCAACAAAATGATTGAGTGCGGGTTGACGAGAAAGAGCACGCTCGTTGCGTTCGGCGGCGGGGTGGTGGGCGATATAGGCGGGCTTGCCGCTTCGCTGTATATGCGCGGGGTCAACGCAGTGCAAATACCCACTACGCTTTTATCGCAGGTAGACAGTTCGGTCGGAGGCAAAACGGCAATAGATTTCAACGGTGTTAAAAACGTTGTCGGCACCTTTTACCAGCCCTCGCAGGTCATAGTAGACCCTATGTTTCTGCGCACGCTTCCCGCAAGGGAAATGCGTTGCGGGCTTGGCGAAATTATCAAGTACGGCGCGCTTGATTGCGGCATATATGCGGGTCTTTTGAAAAATTCTAATAATTTATTCGACTTGAATTTTCTCGAAAGCGTAACCGCGGACTGCATACGCCACAAGGCGGACGTTGTCATAAAGGACGAAAAAGATTTGCTTGGCGCGCGTGCTACGTTAAACCTCGGGCACACTACGGGGCACGCGTTCGAGCTGTACTATAAACGCAAATCTCACGGCGAGTTTGTTTTAATCGGAATGTATTACGAGCTGTATATCGCCCGTCGCGCGGGCGTATGCGGCGGAGAATATGCGGATGCGTTGCGCTCGCTTATCAAGAGGGTAATTAAAAAAATGCCCGCTTGGAAGGACGCGGGCGAAGCGGCGGGCAAAGCAAAGTACGATAAAAAGAACGCGGAACAGTCGCTTGTAAAAATGGTCGTTCCCGCAAGCGAGGGCAGGAGCGCGGAGATTACTTTGCCGCTCGGCGAATACGTTGCGCGGATAGCGGAGTGCGCAAGAACGATAGCGGAGGAAGTATGAAAAAACTTGCCGTAATAGGTAAGGACGTTTCCAAGTCGGTAAGTCCCGAAATTCATAATTATATAGCCGAAAAACTCGGTCTTGAAATTTCTTACGAAAAAATTTCCGTGCCCGAAGAGGAGTTCGAAAGCCGCATAGACGGGTTGCTGTCTGAATACGACGGTTTGAACGTAACCATACCTTACAAGCTGTCGGTTATTCCTCACCTTAAAAAAACCGAGGGGGACGCGCTTGCGTTCGGCGCGGTAAATACCGTGCTTACGGCTTCGTTGACGGGCTACAACACCGACGGGTCGGGATTTATGCAGATGCTCGATTGTCAAAACGTTAAGACCGCGGGCGAAAGGGCGCTTGTCCTCGGCGCGGGCGGCGCGGGCAGAAGCGTAGCCAAAAAGCTGTTGGACTGCGGCTCGCAGGTGGAAATTTACGACAGGAATTTTTCAACCGCCAAATACGTTGAAAACGAGTTTAAAGGCGTAAAAGCCGTTAGCGAGGTTACGGCGGAGGAGAGAGCAATAATAGTAAACGCAACGGGAGTGGGTATGCATAAAACGGAGGGCGTTTCGCCCGTTACCGGGGAAGTGCTTGCCGCCTGCCGCGTTGCCGTCGACTTAATTTACGAGCCGCCTAAAAGCCGCTTTCTTGCCATAGCGGAAAGCTTGGGCAAAAAGATTATTAACGGCAGGGCGATGCTCTTTTTTCAGGCGTATTATTCCGACTGCATTTACTTCGGGCTTGCGCCCGATAAAGAACGGGCTGAAAAACTTTTTAAAGGTTATTTAAAGGAAGTGGTAAAATGAAATTTCTGTTTATCAACGGGGTCAATCTCAATATGACGGGCGTGCGCGAGAAGGGCGTTTACGGCTCGGAAACGTTGGAGGAAATCAACCGCCAAATCGCCGCGCATTTCAAGGGCGACGAGTGCGAGTTTTTCCAAAGTAACATAGAGGGGGAAATTTGTTCGGCACTCCACGGCGCAAAAGCCGACGGAATAATTTTAAACGCGGGGGCGTTCACTCATTACAGCTACGCCATACGCGACGCGATTGCCTCGCTCTCCGTTCCCGTGGTCGAAGTGCATATGTCCAACGTTCACTCGCGCGAGGAGTTCAGGCACAACTCGGTGTTGTCCGCGGTGTGCAAGGGCGTTGTGCTCGGCTTCGGCAAAAACAGTTATATTCTTGCGGCGGAGAGCTTCAAGCTGTGAACATAGCGCTCTGCGGTATGATGGGCTGCGGCAAAACGACGGTTGCAAACGTGTTTGCCGAGCAGGGCTACGAGGTGGTCGATACCGATAAAATAATAGTCGAAAGATACGGCGCAATCGACGGCATATTCGAAAAATTCGGCGAGGAGCGTTTCCGCAGTATAGAAGCGCAGGTTACCGCGGAAGTTGCAAAAAAATACGCCGACGCGGTAATATCTCTCGGCGGCGGGTGCGTATTGCGCGCCGAAAACGTCAACAATTTAAAGGCGAGCGGAAAAATCGTTTACCTTAAAGCCGAAGCTTCAACGCTTATAAAGAGACTTAAAGGCGACGCAACGCGTCCGCTTTTAAAGGGTGGCTTGGAAGAGCAGGTAAAAAGTATTTTATCCGCGCGCGCCGAAATTTACGAGAGCGTTGCGGATTTTATAGTGGATACGGATAAACTTACCCCGCGGGAAGTGGCGGAAAGGATAAAGGAAGCAGTTAAATGAAAACCGTGCTTATAACGGGCGGCACAAAGGGAATAGGCAAAGCCGTCGCGCAGGAATTTCTTCAACAGGGTTACGAAGTTATTTTAAATTACTTTCACGACGAGGAAACGGCGCTAGCAACGCAGTCCGAATTCAATATGCAGGGCTTCTGCCCCGTGCTTATGCGCGCCGACGTTTCCGACGAGGAACAGGTTAAGGAAATGTTTAAAGAGGTGTTCCGCATCTACGGCAAGGTAGACGTGCTTGTAAACAACGCGGGCATTTCTAAGGTTCAGGTAATACAGGACACCACGCTTTACGATTGGGAAGAAGTTTTCGGCGTAAACGTTACGGGCACGTTTTTGTGCAGCAGGGAAGTTGCCGAAAATATGATTTTTTCGGGCGGCGGGTGTATCATAAACGTATCTTCTATCTGGGGAGAAGTGGGGGCGAGTTGCGAGGTGGCGTATTCGGCTTCCAAGGGCGCGGTAATAGCCTTTACCAAGGCGCTCGCAAAGGAGCTTGCGCCCTCTTTCGTCCGCGTAAACTGCGTTTCCCCCGGAGTAATCGATACGGATATGAACAGCCATTTGTCAGAGCCGGAAATGGAGGACTTGATAAACCAAATCCCTCTCGGCAGAATGGGCACGGGGGAAGACGTTGCCAAGGCGTGCCTTTTCCTTGCCGAAAACGGTTATATCACGGGCGAAGTGCTGTCCGTAAACGGCGGTTTTGCCAAGTAAATTGCGCCGCTTAAAAAAATTATAAAAAATAACGCGAAAAATAAAGGAAATGACGGCGGTTTTTCGTATACAATAAGTGGAAATGAAAAAATTCGGTTCGATAAGGGAAAAGACGTATGCAATAGAAGAGAGTTTTCTCTCGCCCTATGCCGCAAAATCTCAAAAGACGAGGGGCAGGAGCAGGGAGGAGGAGCCTTGCTCTATGCGCACCGAATACCAGCGCGACCGCGACAGAATAATATATTCCAAGGCGTTTATAAGGCTTAAAAACAAGACGCAGGTTTTCTTTTCGCCCGAGGGCGACCACTATATAACCCGCCTTACGCATACTTTGGACGTGTCGCAGATAGCGCGCTCGCTTGCGCGCGCCCTTTCGCTCAACGAAGATTTGACCGAAGCAATTGCGCTCGGGCACGACTTGGGACACACCCCTTTCGGGCACAGCGGGGAAAGAATTTTAAACAGACTTTCACCGCAGGGTTTTCGCCATAACGAGCAGTCGGTGCGCGTCGTCGACGTTCTGGAAAAGGACGGCAAGGGGTTAAATCTCACTTACGAGGTGCGCGACGGCATACTCAACCACAAGCAACAGCTTACGCCGTCTACGTTAGAGGGCAAGTGCGTAAACATCGCCGACAGGATAGCTTACATAAACCACGACCTCAACGACGCAGTCCGCGCGGGTATTTTAAAGCTTGACGACGTGCCCGCGGAAATAAGGCGGGTGCTTGGCAACACCTCGCGCGAGAGAATCAACACGGCGGTTTCCTCCGCCTATAAAAACAGCGTGGACAAGCCTTTTGTAGAGCTTGGAAGCGAGGTGGCGCAAGCCAGCGACGAGTTGAGAAAGTTTATGTTCGAGCGGGTGTATTTTACCGAGTTTGCCCGCGGCGAAGAGGAAAAGGCGGAGCGTATGATAACCGCGCTCTACGATTATTTTATACGGCATTTCGAGCAATTGCCCCCCACATATGTTGGACTTAACGACGATTATTCGAAAGAACAGATAGTTTGCGACTATATTTCTTCTATGACGGACAGGTATGCCGTGTATGTGTTCAATAAAATATTCGTGCCGCGCGGCTGGACTTTTATAGACGAACTCAATTGAGTTTTACTCGGTAATTTTTAAAGAGAACGTATGGGCGGAGTTGACCAGGAATTCCTCAGGGAATTAAAGGAAAAAGTCAATATTGTAGAAGTGGCGGAAAGTTACGTTACTTTGGAAAAGCGGGGGGCGACTTATTGGGCTTGCTGTCCGTTTCACCACGAAAAAACGCCGTCGTTCGCCATAAACGAAGCCGGTCAGTACTATCATTGTTTCGGGTGCGGGGAATCGGGCGACGTAATACGTTTCGTGTCGGAAATGGAGTCGCTCGAATTTATGGGCGCCGTAAAAATGCTTGCCGAAAGAGCGAACGTTCCTATGCCCGAAACGGGCGACGACAATGCAAAGACGGCGGAGTTGAAGAGAAAGCGCGATACGCTTTTAAAGATATTAAACGATTGCGCCCACTTCTATTTAAACAATCTCAATTCGGGCAAAGCCGACGCGCATATCGACTATATTTTAAAGAGGCAAATTCCCTCTAATATGGTGCGCGCGTTCGGGCTCGGCGCAAGCTTAAATTTTACCGATTTGCCCAAATACCTTCTTTCGAAAGGTTATACCCAAAAGGATATCGTAGACAGCGGCACGGTAAACGAAGCTAACGGCAGATTGACCGACGCGCAGGGGGGCAGGCTTGTTTTCCCCATAATAAATTCCTACGGCGAAGTAATCGGCTTCGGCGGCAGGGCGCTTAAAAAAACCGACTTCGGCAAGTACGTAAACACGCGCGACACGCTCATATTCAACAAGCGGAAAAATCTGTACAACATAAATCTTGTCAAAAAGCTGAAAAGAAGCCAAACCGTAAAAGAGGTCATTATGGTCGAGGGCTATATGGATACTCTTTCGCTATATCAGGCGGGCTTTAAAAACGTTGTGGCAAGTATGGGCACTTCGCTCACGCAGGACCAGGCGCGACTCGTAAAGAGGTATGCCGACACGGTGCTAATCAGTTACGACGGCGACGGCGCGGGGCAGAAAGCCAATCTGCGCGGTCTTGACGTTTTAAAGGACGAGGGGCTGAACGTAAAGGTCGTTCCGCTTCCCGAGGGGCTCGACCCGGACGACGTTATAAAACAGCGGGGAACGGAGGGCTATCAAGCCTGTCTTGACGCCGCAATGCCGCTAATCGACTATAAACTTTCCGTAATAAAAAAGGGGTACGATATAAGTAAAACGGAGGATAAGCGCAAATACGTTTCCGAAGCGTTGGGCGTAATACGCACGGCGGACAGCGAAGCGGAGCGGGAAGAGCTGTTAAAGCAGTTAAGAACGCAGTCGGGCATATCTTTCGAAGCGTTAAAACGCGATTTGCAGTCTAAACCGATTGCAAAGGAGAGCGCGGAAACGCCGCCCCCCGTACGGCGGGACGGCGCTGACAGCATAAAAAAGGCTTCGCGCTTCGTAATCGCTTCGTACCTGTTCGGTGCGGACTATACTGCGGATACTCATATCGAGGACGTTTCTTTCAAGGACGAGGTGCATACCGTCATTGCGGGATACATACGCAGTAAATCGCTTATGAACGAAGCCGTGCGGGTAAGCGAAATTTTTGAATTTTTCGATAAAGGCACGGCGGAATACGAGGAGCTGGACAGAATTTTAGACAATTCGGAGGGCGGCGGTTTTACCGACGCGGTTGCGGAAAAGTACTTCTTCGACTGTCTTAAAAAGTTGCAGCTTGCGGACATAGACGAAAAAATCGTCGAGCAGACAAAAAAACTCAACGGCGTGGAAGATTTAGCCGAGCAGGCGAAAATCGCTCAAAGCATAAGCCAACTGACAAGGCGCAAGGCGCAAATAATCAACGGAAACAACAGACCGTAAAACTCGGTCTTCGGAAAAGAAAGGATACGGTGAATATATGAATTTATCCGAGCAGAAACTCAACGAAATTTTGAAACAGCTTATCGACACGTATTCGTATAAGGGCGCGATTACGACAAACGCGCTTTGCGACGTGCTCGAAAAATACGAAACCACTCCCGCGCAGGTCGACTACGTATATAAGTCGATAGCCGAGGTCGGCATACAAATTATAGACGAGGCGGAGAGGGACAAAGAACTTTACGAGCAGGCGCTTTCGGATATAAGTTTAGACGACCCCGTTAAGATGTATTTAAAGGATATAGGCGAAGTGCCTCTGCTTTCCGCAGACGACGAAATCGACCTCGCCCGCAGAATACAGGAGGGGGACGAAGAAGCCAAGAAAAAGCTTTCCGAAGCCAATTTGAGGTTGGTCGTTTCCATAGCAAAGCGTTACGTAGGGCGCGGTATGCTGTTTCTCGATTTGATACAGGAAGGCAATATAGGTCTTATGAAAGCCGTTGAAAAATTCGACTATCAGAAGGGCTTCAAGTTTTCAACGTACGCAACCTGGTGGATAAGGCAGGCTATTACAAGGGCAATTGCCGACCAGGCGCGCACCATTCGTATACCCGTGCATATGGTGGAAACCATAAACAAGCTTACGCGCGTGTCGCGCATACTTTTACAGACACTTGGCAGAGAGCCTACCCCCGCGGAAATCGCAAGGGAAATGGGCGTTTCCGAAGAGCGCGTGCGCGAAATTCAGAAAATCGCGCAGGACCCCGTTTCTCTCGAAACTCCGATTGGTGAGGAAGAGGACAGCCACCTCGGCGACTTTATAGAGGACGACAGGGCTATAACTCCCTCGGACAGCGTTTCGACGACAATGCTGAAAGAAACGCTCTTGTCCGTATTAAACAGCCTTACCCCGCGCGAGGAAAAGGTTTTGCGTTTGAGGTACGGCGTAGACGACGGCAGACCGAGGACGCTTGAAGAGGTGGGCAAGGAATTTAACGTAACCCGCGAAAGAATAAGGCAGATTGAAGCCAAGGCGCTGAGAAAACTGCGCCACCCGTCGCGCTCCAAGCATCTTAAAGATTTCCTTGATACCTGATGGGAAGAATAGAAATTCTCTGTTCCTATATCGATAATTGCGACAGCTTTGCCGACGTTGGGTGCGACCACGGCTATTGCACGCAGTACGCGCTTAAAAGCGGCAAATGCAAAAGCGCGGTAATCGCCGATATAAGCGCAAAGTGCCTTGCCAAAGCCGAAACTCTGCTTGCCGAATTTATAGAAAAGGGCGTTTGCCGCTCCGTTTGTTGCGACGGGCTGAGCGGCGTTCCGCAGGATACGGAGCAGGTTTTAATAGCAGGTATGGGCGGCGACGAAATAATAAAGATACTTACGCGGGGCTTTGTGCCCGAAAAGTTTGTTTTTCAGCCTATGAAAAACGTTGTCGGGTTGAGAAAATTTTTGCTTGAACGCGGCTGTAAAATAACTGCCGACGATATTTTTTACGACGGCAAATATTACTTTGTAATCAAGGGCGAAGGGCGGGGCGGAACGGAGGAGTATTCCTCGGCGGAGCTGTTTTTCGGCAGGGACAGTTTAAAAAATCCCGTGCTTAAAAGCTATGCCCAAGCGGAACTTATAAAGAGGGAAAGATATTTTGACGACTGCGCCGACCCGTCGGCTCGCAAAAAAACAGCAAATGAAATAAACCTTTTAAAGGAGGTGCTCGAATGACTGTCGGGCAAGCGCTTGCGCTCTACGAAAATAAGATTGCGCCCGTAAAGGTTTCGGACGATTTCTGTGCAAAATACAAAATGTACGACAACAGCGGTGTTATAATAGACTGCGGGAAAGAAGTTACGGGCGTTCTGTTTACGCTGGACTTGTCCGAAGCCGCCGTAAAGCTTGCAACGGAAAGGGGATACAACCTCATTATAACCCATCATCCCGCCATATACGGGGGTGTAAGCCGTATCGATACGGTAAACGTACCCCAATCGCGGGCAATTGCGGGCTGTGTAAAAAACGGCGTTTCCGTCATATCTATGCACCTCAATTCCGACGCCGCGCCGGAGGGAATAGATTATTACCTTATGCGCGGGCTGGGCGGTAAAGTCGGCAAAACTTTGTGCAATATCGAGGGCGGCGCGTACGGCAGGGTTTACGAAATAGAAAAGACTACGCTTGCTAAGTTAGCCGCGAGAGCGGCGGAAACTTTTCGTTCGCCCCGCGTCGTTTACTTCGGCGAAGCGGACAGGCAAATTAAAAAGGCGGCTTCCTTTTGCGGTGCGGGTTGCGACGACGACACCGTCGCGTTCGCCAAGGCGCAGGGCGCGGACTTGTTTGTGTCGAGCGACTTGAAGCACCATCAGATAGCCGACCTTGTTGAAAGCGGAATAGCCGTTTTACAACTCACGCACTATTGCGCGGAAAGTTACGGCTTTGAAAAAATTTACGAAGAATTAAAAAAATATTTAAACGTGCCGTCGTCGTTCTTTTTCGACGGACGGTTTGCATAACTCGGGTACTTTCGCCCGAAAGCCGCAAAACCCATTTGCGGAAAGACAATTTGAAGGAGATATTTTATGGCACAGATTGCACAGCTTTTACTCTATCAGCAGAAGGACGCGGAGCTTTTAAAGCTCGAACAGGAAATAGCCAACTCGGACGAGCGTAAAAAGTACGCGCAGACAAAGAGCTATCTAAACAAGGCTTCGGATAAGCTCGACAAGCTCGAAGCGCAGGCGCAGGGGATTATAACCCGCCTCGAAGCGCTCAACGGTCGCTATGCGGAAATTTCGGAAACGCTGAAAGACTTCGAGCATCTCGACGAGCTTGTCGAGGGCGGCGCCGACCTCTCGTTCTATCAGCGCAGTCTGGCGCAGGTTATAAGCGAAATTAAGACCTTAAAGGGAGAAATAGCCGCGCTCACGGGCAAGGCTAAGGAAACCTGCGACGAGTATCAGGCAATGAAAAAGAACGTAATCGCCGCGCAGAAGCAGTATCCCGAACAGCAGGCGGCTTATAAGCAGTTCAAGCAGTCCAAGCAGGAGCAAACGGATAAAATCAACGCCGAGCTCGAAGCGCTTGCCAAGGGTATCGACGACGAGGTGTTGCACAAATATCAGGCGAAACGTTCGGAACGCATATTCCCCATAATCTGTCAAATCAAGGCGGACAGGTGCTCGAAATGCGGAATAGAGCTTTCCATTGCCGATAAGGAAAAGGTTGCCGCTGGCAAGGTGGTGGAGTGTGAAAACTGCCACAGAATTTTATATAAGGAATAATTTTTATGAAGCTGAGCGGTAAAACGGTTGCCGTGTTCGGCGACAGCATAGCGTACGGTTCGGGCAACGGCGGTTTCGGCGTGGGCGAGTACCTGCAAAAAGACCTCGGCTTAAAGCCTGTAAAGTACGCGGTGGGCGGCGCGCGGGTAGGCTTGCGCGCAGATAAAAATTGGGTGGTTACGCAGGTTATTCAAGCCGTAAAGGACGGCGTTTCACCCGATTACATAGTGTTTGACGGCTTTACCAACGACTGCAACGTTTCCGAGGGGGCGGACGTTCCCGACGTGCCGCTCGGTGAAATAACCGAGGGTTACGACGGCTTCGATATTTTCAAGGCGGACGAAACTATGTCTTTCAGCCGTTGCTTCGAAGAAGTTGTATTCGCGTTTTTAAAGTACTTTCCCAAAGCCAAAGTTTTGTTTTTCCGCCCCCACAATATGGGCAGGCGGGACGATAAATTGCAGAGGGTATACGGCGAACGCGCCGTTGAAATCTGCAAAAAATGGGGTATTGCGTACGTGGATTTGTACCGCGAGTGCGGGCTGAATACTTTTATACCCGAACACCGCGATATTTTCACTTGCGACAGTTACGGCTGGGGCAGGGGCGACTGCACCCACCCCAACGCGCTTGGGTACGAGCTGAAATATATGCCGCTAATCGAAGCCAAGCTGTCGACGCTTTAAATGAATAAACGCGGCGGGCAAACGCATAGTTTTGCTTGGCGCGCCGATATTTTGCAAAAGAGGTTAAAAATGAAAGTTTTAATGCTTAACGGAAGCACTCACGAAAACGGAACTACTTCCGCGGCGCTTAAAGTTATAGCCGCCGAGCTTAAAGCGCAGGGGGTTGAAAGCGAAATTGTTTGCCTCGGCAAGGCGGCGGTACATTCCTGTACGGGTTGCTCCTGCTGTCAGAAGTTGGGCAAATGCATTTTCAACGACGACCCGCTGAATACGATAGGCGAAAAGGTAAAGGACGCCGACGGCTATATTTTTGCCGCGCCCGTGCATTACGCTTCGCCCTCGGGCGCGTTGGTCGCTCTTATGGACAGGCTTTTTTACGCGTACGGAAAGTATATGAAGTTCAAACCTGCGGCAAGCGTCGTAGTCGCGCGCCGCGCGGGTACTACTGCTTCGTACGACGTGCTTAACAAGTACATACAAATAAACAGTATGATTCAGGTGCCGTCCACCTATTGGAATATGACGTTCGGCACAAACGCCGAAGAAACGTTAAAGGACGCGGAAGGGCAGACGATAATGCGCGCCGTAGCTTCGAACACGGCGTGGCTTTTAAAGCTTTTGCACAGCGTTAAGGGGACGGAGCTGGAAAGACCTTTGATAATAGACAAGGTAAAAACCAATTTTATAAAATAGATATTCTGGTAAAAAGGGCAAAAAAATAACGGGTCCGCTTATGCCGTGTGTGAAAAAGTATTAACCCGCTTCTCGCAGGTGGGTGCGGCGGAGCGAAAAACTAATCGGACTTTCCGTATAAAACAGACCTTGCCTATTTTCGCAAACGTTCCGCTCCCTAAAAAATAATGTGGATTACGAATTTCCCACATCACGCACACAGCAGACCTGTCAAAAGTATTATAGCACGGGTAAAGTAAAATTGCAAGCGGTGGGAAAAAGGTGCGCGCTTGTATTTTATGGCAAACGCGGCGGAACGCTTAACTTATTTAATTGTTGAAATTACTATTTGGACATATAAGGAGAAATTTATGGAAGAGATGACGGGCGTACTCGCCTGCGACACAACGCCTTACGAACAATTTAAGTCGCACGTGGGCGAAACGGTTACAATCAAGGGCGCGGTTCACAATATAAGGGATATGTCGGACTTTGCTTTTATTATAATAAGAACGGCGAGGGAGCTTATACAGTGCGTGTATTCCCCCGATTTTTCCGATTACAGGCTCGACGAAAAGCTTGTGGAGCAGTGTTCGGTAAAGGTTAAGGGCAAAGTTGTCAAAAGCGAAACGCGCGACGGCAGCGAAAGGTACGAACTGCAAATTCACGGCATAGAAATATTGTCTACGCCCGCGGCGATTCCCCCCATCGTAATATCTAAAAAGCAAATCAACGCCGATTTGAGCGTAAATCTCGACTACCGCCCCGTAACGTTACGCAACCCCAAGGAGAGGGCTATATTCAAAATTCAGGAGGGTATTCAGCGCGGTTTCCGCGAATATCTTTCAAGTCAGGGCTTTACCGAAATTCACTCGCCAAAAATCAATTTTGCGGGCGCGGAGGGCGGCACCAACGTATTCAAGCTCGACTACTTCGGCAAGCAGGTCTATCTTGCCCAAAGCCCCCAGCTCTACAAACAGGCGCTTGTGCCCGTCTACGAAAGGGTGTTCGAAATAGCGCCCGTATTCAGGGCGGAGCATCACGACACTTCCCGCCATTTAAACGAGTATATCTCTATGGACTTCGAAATGGGGTTTATAGACAGCTTTACCGATATAATGAATATGGAAACGGGCGTTTTGAAATACATTATGGAACTGTTGAAAAACGAGTACGCGCCCGAAGTAGAGTTGCTTAAAGTAGATATACCCCAAATTACGTCTATACCCTGCGTAAAGTTTAAAGACGCAAAGGAGCTGTGCGTAAAGAAGCTTAAAAACATTACGGATATGAAGGACTTCGAGCCGGAGGAGGAGGCGTTCCTCGGCAAGTGGGCAAAGCAGCAGTTTAATTCCGATTTTCTGTTTGTAACGCACTACCTTTCCAAAAAACGCCCCTTCTACACCAAGGACGACCCCGCCGACCCCGAGGTTACCCTTTCGTTCGACCTCCTGTTCAGGGGCATAGAAATTACTTCGGGCGGGCAGAGAATACACGACTATGCCGAGCAGGTGGAAAAGATGAAAAAGCTTGGTATGAACCCCGAGGAATTCGAAACGTATTTAATGCTTCATAAGTACGGCGCGCCCCCGCACGGCGGTCTGGGCTTGGGGCTCGAAAGGCTTACTATGCACCTTTTGGGCTTTAAAAACGTGCGCAACGCGGCAATGTTCCCCCGCGACATAAACCGCGTATCCCCTTAAATTTAAAGTAAAATCAAATATTTTTCAGGCGCGCGCTACCGAGTGCCCGCCGATGCACAGGCATTTTGTCCGCGCCGTTAGGTCTTTGAAGGCGCGGACGGAGTGCCTTTTTTTATGGGAAGCTTGTTATGAAAAAATTTTTTAAGAGTATAAAAATTGCGGAATGGCTTATTTGGAGTATAAGCGTCGTTGCGGCAACCGCTTCGTTCTTCGCGTTCAAAAATACCAACTATCACTATCTTGCGGGCGCAATCATAGGTTTTACCGCGCTTGTTTTCGTTTCTAAGGGCAATCCCTCAGGTCAGGTTTTAACCGTGGCGTTCGCAGTGTTTTACGGTATAATTTCCTATTCGTTTAAATATTACGGCGAAATGCTTACGTACCTCGCTATGACCGCGCCCATAGCAATCGCCGCGCTTGTAATGTGGTTGAAAAACCCGTATAAAGGCGACGCAAGTCAGGTAAAGGTAAATACGCTTTCCAAAAAGGAGTTGGCGTTGTTTGCGCTTCTGTCCGTAGCCGTTACGGTTGCGTTTTACTTTATATTAAAGGCGTTCGGCACGGCAAATTTAATAGTAAGCACAGTATCCGTCTTTACTTCTTTCGCCGCTTCGTATCTTACTTTGCGCCGAAGCAGATTTTATGCCGTCGGCTACGCGCTCAACGATATAGTGCTTATAGTTATGTGGTCGCTCGCCTGCAAACAAAGTTTAACCTACCTGCCTATGGTAATCTGCTTCGCCGCTTTTTTAGCCCTCGATATTTACGGCTTTATAAATTGGTCGGCTATGAAAAGAATGCAGAGAGGGGAAGAGCAGGAAAAATAAATTTTTTTAACGCCGCCCGCCTTGCGATTGCTTTTAAAATACGGCGGTGATATAATATATATAATAAGAAAAGCATTTTACAGAGGTAACACATATGAATTACAGAGAGGAAAGTCTTAAAAAACACGCCGAGTGGAAGGGTAAAATAGAAACCGTTTGCCGCGTTCCCACCGACAGCAGAGAAGCGCTTTCGCTTGCGTACACGCCGGGAGTAGCCGAGCCGTGTATGGCTATTCACGCCGACAGGGAAAAGAGCTTCGAGCTTACCCGCCGCTGGAATACCGTTGCCGTAATTACCGACGGCACGGCAATTTTAGGGCTTGGCGATATAGGACCGGAGGCGGGTATGCCCGTAATGGAGGGCAAATGCGCTCTTTTCAAGGCTTACGGCGACGTCGACGCATTCCCCATATGTTTAAATACAAAGGAGCCTGCGGAAATTATAAAGACCATCGAGCTTATTTCCGGCTCTTTCGGCGGAATAAATTTAGAGGATATTTCCGCGCCCCGCTGTTTCGAGGTGGAAACAAAGCTTAAAGAGGCACTGGATATTCCCGTATTCCACGACGACCAGCACGGCACCGCAATCGTTATGACCGCCGCGCTTACAAACGCTTTAAAACTTGCGGGAAAGAAAAAGGAAGACATAAAGGTAGTTATAAACGGCGCGGGCGCGGCGGGTATAGCCATTGCCAAAATGTTGCTCGAATACGGCGTTAAAGATATTATTATGGTCGACCGCTTCGGTATAATCTGTCAGGGTGCGAGCGGGTTGAACGCCGTTCACGCGGAAATTGCCAAAGTAACCAATAAATCGCGCCTGCAAGGCGGGCTTGCAAATGCTATGAAGGGGGCGGACGTGTTTATCGGCGTATCCGCGCCAAACTGCGTAAGCAAGGAAATGGTGGCTTCAATGGCGCAAAAAGCCATAGTTTTCACCTGCGCAAATCCCGTGCCCGAAATTCAGCGCAAAGACGCTTTGGAGGCGGGCGCGTTCATTGTCGGTACGGGCTCTTCCGAGCACCCCAACCAAATAAACAACGTGCTTGTTTTCCCCGGACTTTTCCGCGGCGCTTTGGACGTGCGCGCAAAAACCGTCAACCGCCAAATGCTTCTCGCCGCGGCGGAGGGCATTGCTTCCTGCGTGCCCGAAAGCCAACTTTCCGTAGACTATATTTTGCCATACGCATACGATAAAAACGCCCATAAACGCGTTGCCGAGGCGGTTGCCAAAGCGGCGGTTGAATCGGGCGTGGCAAAGAAAATAATTTAACAAAATAGTTAAAATATACAATATTAGTTAGAATTTTGTCGAAAAATAGTTAATATAGACCTCAAAAATGGAAATTGTATGTAAAATAGTTGCCATTTTCAAGTTATATAATATATAATGTTAGCGTAAATTCAAATAGGCGATTGCGAGGGACGTCCCTCGTTTCCTATGCGTTCCGCATAGGAAACGCCGTAAGAATTATTTATCTTGTATAAAATTTTTTTTGGAGGTTTTATGAGAACTAAAACAAAACGTATCGCTACGGCAGGCGTTGCCGCCGTATGTGCGCTATCGCTTTTTGCAGGCGTTCATATGCTTACAAAGAGAACGGCAGTTGCTGACGATGCGCAGAACAAGACTATTGCTTCCACTTATTTTTACGATAATCTCAAAGTTATCGAAAACGGTAAGGAGCAGGAGTATACTCTCGCAAAGAAGTTTTATAAGGCTCTTGAAGAGATGTACAACCAAGGCGACTTTTTGGACGGCGAAGTGGAGTATTCGGTTACCGAGCACGACATAGTAACGTCTTCCCAGTTAGAAGCTTGGGTTGTCGGCGGCGACGTTACCGTGCCCAAGGCGTTCAGCGCCGCGCGCGACGCTTTCCTTACCGACCACCCCGAACTCTTTTATATCGATTTTTACAAAATGACCATAAGCGTGGGCAGAAGCAGCGGCGTTTACAGCGGATATATCGACAGCGGAAGAGAAGCCAACCTCTACTGCGATAACGGTTTTAATTCCGTTGAGCAAGTAAACGCGGCTATAAAAGAGTACAATGCAGCGATAGACGAAATTGCGACCAAAGCTCTCAATGCTCAGAAAGACGACAAATATTATCAGAGAGACGAATTTTTAGTAAAATACGTAAACAAGTATCTTGCCGAAAACATCAAGTACGATTATGCGGCTCTTGAAAACAACAGCGCAACCGCTTCGTCGAATATCAACACGTCTTACGGCGGTCTTGTAGTTAAACAGGCTGTTTGCGGCGGTTTCTCCCGCGCGTTTAAAGCCGTTATGGATAAGCTCGAAGTTCCCTGCATAACCGTAAACGGATACAGCAATCAAAAGGACGCAAGCGGCAATAACTCCGGTTCCAGCATCTACCATATGTGGAACTACGTTTGGCTTGAAAACCCCGCTCCCGCAGCCGAAGCCGCTTCGTATGCGGCGTATGCAGATAGCGCAAACGGCGAATGGTACGGCGTTGATGTAACCTGGAACAGCGCGGCAGGCAATAAATACAGATACGCTATTTTAAGCGCCGCCGCCGAAAAAGAAATTCACGTAACCGACGGCGTTATATCCTCTTCTGGTTACGAGCTTAAATATCCCGCGCTCTCTTCGCACAACTTCGGCAGTACGGGCAATACCGACGGACTTCAAAATTACGTTACGTACACGCCCGTAGGCGACGAGAAAGACGATTACGGTCAGCCTTTGATGAGCAACCGCACCACCGTAAGCTATAACGGCAAGGGCGCCAAGAGGCTTCAAGAAGAGGACGGACTGTATCTTGTAGTGCGTTTTGCATATTATTTTAATAGGGAAATTGCCTGGACTAAGTGGATGTCAATAAATGCATTCAGGGAATATGCCGAGATTGCTATCGATAACGTAGACGGTAACATTCAGGATACGGGTAATGAAACCTGGTTTACGGATAATACTTCCGTTTACTATACGCAGTTCGCGGTATTCGATACTGCTCCCGACTTTCCTACCAATATTCATTCCGATTCGCTTGGAATTGATAAAACCATTTATATGCAGTATAAAGATAATACGTTGAACGAAAGCAAGGCGATAGCGGTGGGTAAAGTTCAGGTAAACGAGTCTTTCGGTACTTATACGCCCGCGCCCTACGTTTCAAGGACTACGCCTAATCACGGTGAGGAACTTTACATCAACGACGGTATGGGTAGCAAAGAGACCCCTACTACCGTTGCCGAAAGCAAAGCGTTTGTTATGGAAATAACCTATACCGAGCCTTTGCACGTCCTTGACGAGAGCAAGCCCATAGGCATTTCCTTCGTGTCCGAGCACCCCAACGCACAGCAGCACGCTAAGTTCTATCCGGTAAATGAAAACGGAGATTTGGTGGAATTAGTTGAAAGAGCGGTAAGCTCCGGCGACCCCACGTTATCCCGCAATACGTTAAGGTTTAAGTTTGCGCCCAGCCTGATGTATGAACACAACCGCGAAGGTTACGAATTTGTGTTTACTAACGTAGGCTCTTCGAAAGAAGTTGCAAGAATTGACGAGAACGGGCAGACGACGTTTGAAATGTCGAATAAGATTCCCAATACCGTTTATTATAATTTCAGCAGGCTTTATTTAGCTTGCCCCGCACGCTTTAACTACGACGGAAGACTTTGGGTAGATTGCTGCGCTCAACCTACGCTTGTTTCCAACTCCGACCTGGCCGCAATGGATTTCAAGGACGAAGACGGCAACAGCACTTTCTCCGAAAATGAAAGAAGCCAGATGATGTTGGTAGCGGAAAAGGCGGAAACTTCCACCGTAGACACTATGCTCGACGAAATAAGCGGCGATAGCAATATCAATGTAAACAAAGAGGAAATCAAGCACAGCGAAACGTACGACATCAGATTGCAGATTTGCGGTAAATATCCCACAATTCCGGACGGAAGCTACGTAAAAATTGCGCTCGGCTTCCCCCAAGGATACGGACCCGACGACGAGGGCGTAACCTTTAAACTCTTCCACCGTAAGCACGACCCCAAGACTGACACTTATACTATCGAAGAAGTTCCCTGCGTAGTAACCAAGTTCGGTATCGTTGCAACGGTTACAAGCTTCTCGCCCTATATGGTAGCTGTTGTAGACGCTGAAAAGGCGGTTGATAAAACCGTTTATGCAAGCATCGAAGGCAAGGGCGGTAAATTGACGGTTGACGACGGTAAAATTCGGTCGATTAAGGAAGGCGGAAGCTACACTTATACTATTGTTCCCGACGCAGGCTACAAAATTTACAGCGTTAAGCTTAACGGAACGGAAGTTAAGGACAAAGTAAATGCGGAAGGCAAGCTGACCGTAAATTATGCTGATTTGCAGACTAATAACGAGCTTGAAATACAGTATATTTCCGAGGCGGCTGCTCAGCGTTACGAAGCCAAGGAAGACTTTGAAATCGTTGAACCCGTAAAGATTTTCGTTCAGGAAGGCACCCTTTATGAAAGCGAAATAATTACAGGCAACGGCGGAAACGGCAGCAATCTTGTAATAATCGTTAGCATTGTTGCGGCGGTAGTGGTTGTTGCGGCTGTTGCAATCGGCGCGGTTGTAATAGTTAAAAAGAAGAAGGAAGAAGACTGATTAAAGTTTTCAAAATAGTATAACGGCGGCTTTTGCCGCCGTTATTTCTATTGTATAAAATATGATTTCTCGTAACCGATAGAATAACAAAAACAGCCATAGGCAAAAAATGACTATGGACTGTCTTTTTACTTTGAATATAAAATTGTAAAAAAGTTAAAGACTTCCGATTACTGAAAGATATGTTTTGAGTTCTTCGTCAAAGTTTATACCGTTTGAAATTTTCTTTGCAATGTCTTCCGAAATTTCTAAAAAATCAATGTCATTGTCGCGTTCAACTTGAAAAAACGAAACGACGGGAGTAACCCATTTTTTACCCGCTCTGTCAAACGATTTATAAAAACCGTTTTTACTGTCATAGACATATAACCTGTCTTTTTGTTCAACGTAATAATATCTTAACATAACAGTTCCTTTTAATTGATATATTTCTTTTTACTCTATTCTATCTTAATGTAATCAAACTTGCAATATTTTTTTCTCTTCTCGCAACCGACAGAATACCAAAAACAACCATAGTCAAAGCGATAAGGTGATTTGATTAAAGAGGGGGAATACTGCGCCTTACGGCTCCGTGCGACCGCTTTGCGGTCGGGCGAACCGCTCTTGCTTCACGCAACCGACAGAATACCAAAAACAGCCGTAGACAAAGCGATAAGGTGATTTGATTGGATAAAGAGCGGGAATACTGCGCCTTACGGCTCCGTGCGACCGCTTCGCGGTCGGGCGAACCGCTCTTGCTTCTCGCAATCAACAGAATACCAAAAACAACCATAGTCAAAAATGACTATGGTTGTTTTTGGTGAACTCTCTGAAACTCGCGTCGAGCCGCAAGATTGGAATATGTGGCGTTATTTCGGATTATATATGGCTTCTGTTTAGAAAATTTAGAAACGGTAAAACAGCGGTTGCGTTGATTCGCAACCGCTGTTTTATATTGTCTATTCGGTAAATACGTCGATTAATGCTTTTTGTTGTTTTGGAGAAAGTTTACGAAACACTTGTAACATCTCTTTTTCAGTTTCGCTTAATACCTCTATCTTTTCATCTTCAAGAAAGAACTGCGCAAGAGTTAAACCAAACGCATTGCAAATACATTGCAATGTCTCTAACTTAGGCGTGGTATTTCGTGCGAAAACAGATGTCAACGTAGGCAACGGAATATCTGCTTCTTGCGCCAACTTATAGTCCGTCCAATCGCGTTCGCCTTGTAAACTTCGTATTTTAGTCAATACATCCATATTGTTATTATACTACGCATTTGCATTATCTATTAGCGTGCAAACGCATTGACTTTATTATGCAAATGCAGTATAATAGCAATGCAGTTGCATAAAGGCAATTTTTTATTTTACAGTCATATTGATAACTTGTACAAAGGAGTTTTATTTATGAAAAAACTTAATGAGGTTCTATTTGCTCTTCTTAGGCAAAATCAACAATATTTTACGGATGAGGGTGAATTGCTCAAAAACTCTGTTTATGAAGATGCGATGAAAATGGAACCTACGCTTATCAAACTATTGCTCTCTGATGAAGTTTGCAAAGCCCATTTCTTTACGGAAGTTGACGGCGTTTTAGTTTTCGATAAAGTTGGTTTTGGTTGGGTTATCAATAATCGTCAGTTTTTGCCTGATTCATATACTCGCTATAAAAACAAAATTGGGTTAACGAATAGTTCGGGCGATTTCATTTCATCCACAGATGATGTTGTTTTATCATTCCCCTATAAAGATTGTATTTTAGAGGGTGGACAAACAAAAGAAGATCAAAAGCGTGAAGAAACATTTTATAATGAGACACTTGCTCCAGAGGAAGTTGATAGGTTACTTTACGCCGTTTGATAGGTAATATATCCGTAGTAGGAAATGTCGTGCGGCTTACAAATAACGGTAGGCGTTTCCCTTGCGATTTTGTTGTATAGGGCAATCAGTTTTGTTTTTGGCATAGCACAAAGATCCAAGTTTTGTAAAAATTTTTCCGTCCGCTTATTTGCGCTTGATTGCAACCAAAGCAATTGCCCGCCCGCGACAAGTTCTTCGAGCGTTTGTGGCTTGAAGTTCCGCATAAATTCTTGCGTTTCTTTTCTTTCCAAACCGAACACGCCGTCCGTGTCGCCGCTTGCAATAAAGTCGAAAACTTTTTCGTCGTCATAGCCGCATACGGTATCCGAAAAATTTATCGTAATGCCTTTATTCGCTTTTACAAGCGCTATTGTCTTTTGTATCTGCGTGAGCTTATTCCAACCGAAAATATGAAAAACGGATATCCCGAGTTCTCTGCATTCCTCGATAGAGCAAGTGGTAACGCACGTCCCGTCTTTCGTCATAGTCAACGACGTAAGTTGTTCGATAGGGTTTTCGCTTACGGCAATCGCCGTAGGGTGCGGGCGAAGATTTGTATTATTTTCCGTGCGATATACGATATGCGCAACTCGGTCGCAACCGTATCTTGACACAAGGTAGTCGAATATCTCGCCGCGGCGTTCTTGGCAAAAATCAACGGCTATTTCTTTTGTGTTTCCGTCGAAAAATTGTTCCGCCGTAAGGGCATATTTAATAGGGTTGACTTTGGTAATATCGAGAACATATGCGACAAGACTGCCTACTATACTGCCGCGTCCCGTTCCTACGGCAATGCCGACGCATTTTGCATAATGCACGGCATCGCAAATAGCAATAAAATAATCGACGAGATTATATTCGGATATTTTGCTTAATTCTCTCTCGACGCGCTCCGTTAGGCTCGGCGTAATATCCGCAAATTTCCTTTGCAGCCCGTTATAAACTTCTCGCCGAAAAAATTCGTCGGGGCACATAAACTCGTAACTATCTCCGTCAATCTGAAATAGATTTGGATTTTGCATAGCGGTTTTATCCATATGAACGGTTACGTATTTGTCGGCGTTTACCGTTTGTTTGAGTAGTTCTATATCTTCTTCGGTCGCGTGACCGCTTGTGTGCAAGTCGACAATATCCATAAACATATCCGTTACGCAGTCTAAAAATTCAGCCGTTCTTTTCTCTTGTTTATATCCGCTCCACATAGAGTAAACCAACGTCGAACCTTGGAGATATAGCGACGAATTGTATAGTTTATTCATAAATCCGCACATCGAAGAGCGCACAATCATAACGAATTTTCCGCTATGTGCTATGGCTCGCAAACCGCGCTTATTTTCAAATTCGAAAAACATATCTTTGCGTTTATCTCGAAGAGGGCGCGGCGTAAAAGCATACACATCGGGAAAAACGTCGGGACGGGGAATGCTTCCGCCCGCAGCCGAAGCAATGAGGGCGGTATAATCGTCCTCGTATAAAATGCGCCCGCTTCTTTTCGCGGCGCGGTATACGCTCACAAGCCTGTCGATATTCGACCCCGATTGCAAAATGAATACGGGCTTATCGGTCTTTCGCATAATCTCCGCAAGTTTATCTTCAAGCTCGCGCTCAGAAAAACACGGCTTTTCGCTTCCGATATTCGTTCCCTCACAAATAAGGACGTTGACAGATTTGGGAAGCGCGGACAGTAGCTTTTCTTTATCTTTTCTGCCGTGAAAACGGAAATCGCCGGTATATAAAATGCTTTTGCCGCCCGCTTCGAACAACAGCATATAACTGTCGAACGCCGAATGGTCGCAAAGAAACGGCGTTATTTTTATGCCACCAACAATAAACGGTCTTCCATTGCGATAGGTCTTGACGTTATCGCCAATATCTTCGCCGTAATAGACAGTATTCCGATACTTGTATGCACGAAGACATTGCGTATCGGCTGTTTTGGCGTTATAACCGACGTTTTTTCCGACATAGGAAGCATTCCTATACTCCTTCATTGCTTTTATTATGCGGTATGCACCGCAGCCGATATATACGGGGCAGTCCTTCTTGTATTCGATAAGTCCCGCGTGATCGGCGTGATAGTGCGATACCACAACGGCATCATACTTATTTTTGAGTACGGTCTTTTCTAATTTGCTATGTTTGTCGCCGCTATCTAACGCTTTGCCGAGTTCGACCAAAATTTTTGTATCGCCGTAAGTGAGTTCTATTAGGTTTTCGCCGATTTTATCTTTTCCGCGCAAAATCTCATATTCGAGCGTGGGCACAGTGGCTTTGTCCTTTATACGCTTTTGGGTATGTTGCCCGAACATATACGAGAATATTTTGCAATGTGCTATCGGTTCTTTGCGGAAAAATACGGCGAAGAAAATATCATAAGCGCAGTCGTCCATATGGACGAAACCACGCCGCATATGCACTTAAATCTTATGCCCGTATTAGACGGACGGTTATGCTGTAAGCACCTATTTGACAGAGTAGCTCTGCAAAAACTTCAAACGGATATTTATGAGCAGGTCGGAAAGCATTGGGGTTTGGAACGCGGCAAGGAAGGCAGTAAAACAAAGCATCTTGACGTAGCGGAATTCAAGGTGAAAATGGCAGAAGAAAAAGCCGCGGAGATAACGACTGCCTATTCCGAAACGAGTAGCGAGCTGACGAAGTTAAAAGCCGAAAAGCGGAATGCTCAAACGGAAGTCGAGAGCTTGACCACGCAGAGAGAAACGCTATCGCAAGAGATAGACGAACTTACCGAAGTCAGAACATCTGCGGATGAGCCTATACCGCTATTCGGTAAAGATAAGCTCATCACTTCTCTTCGCGTGGAAAATTCACAGCTACGACAACAGCTTTCGGATAAGGACAGCGAAGTTGAACGAGCGCACCAAGACCAAGCGTTTATGTTTAAGAGATTGCAAAGCGCGGAACGCACGGCAGAGAGTTGTGAGAGAGCGCATTCGGAAGTAACTGAGATAAGAGCCGTACTACCGAGAGAATATGAAGAACTGTTACGACGGGCAAGAATGACGAAAGCGGCAACGCCGCATAAGTCGCCCACAAAATTTAACGGCAATTCAAAGTAAAACAATTAAATAGACAAACAAAGACCGTGAAGAATACGTCCACAGGAATATGAAAACGAAACAGGACTGAAAGAGTAATCACGGCTTTTTTATACGGAAAATATCGTCGTAGAACGGACAACGCAAATAAGAAAATACAGTTGCGTTTAGATACGCGCATAGAATCGCGGAGGAAATCGAATATGAAAATTGAATATGAATGATTATTTTAGATAAGTCGGAGGGAAAGTTACGAGCAACACAGCAACACAATTAAGCAACGGCAGAGATGTACCTACTACTTCTCATACCGAAATCATAGGCGGAAAAAAGTACATAGTAGTAAGCCATTACATAGGCGGCAAAGACTTCAAAAAAGTATTAAGCGATTTGGCTTTCAGACAAGTTCTTGCGGATATGCAAGATTCCGCTAAATAAAAATTGAAAGGATCGGGCTTGCCAAATTCGGTGTATTGTGGTATAATACCCTTACATTGAATTTGGCTGCTTTGATTCGAAGGAGTAAAAGAATGCAATCAAAGCAAAACAACAAGGACTACATTGTAGGAATGTACGTTAGGCTCAGCAGAGATGACGAACGCGCCGGCGAATCGCTGTCTATCGAAAACCAAAAGGCTATTCTTTCGGAGTATATAACCGAGCAAGGCTGGACGCTCCACGACGTTTACGTGGACGACGGTATATCGGGGACTACATTTGAAAGAGCGGGCGTAAAACGGTTACTCGAAGATGCGAAGCAAGGCGTTATAAACACCATACTCGTCAAAGATATGAGCCGTTTCGGAAGAAACTACATAATGGTTGGTCAATACCTCGATTACGTCTTTCCCACGTTCGGCATACGGTTTGTGGCGTTATCTGACAATATCGACACGGAGAACAAAGACACTCCCGCTATGGATATGATGCCGATTACAAACGTGTTCAACGAATGGTGGGCGGCGACTACGAGCAAGAAGCTACGCGCCGTGCGTATCAAGAACGCAAAGGAAGGCAAAAACGGTATGTCCCACTCGCCATACGGTTACACGCTCGGCACGGACGAAAAACGTACTTTGCAAGTAAACGAGGAAACCGCGCCAATAGTAAGACGGATATTCGAAATGCGTGCAAGCGGTTTAACGCCGAGAAAAATAGCGGATATTCTGAACGTCGAAAAGGTTTTAACGCCCAACGATTACAGAATAGCGACAACGGGTATTAACGGCGTAAGGAATTCGGCACATTTATGGAGTACTTCCGTTCTCCGTACTATGCTTTCCAACCAAGCGTATATCGGCAATTTAGTCCAACACAAATCAACTACAATTTCATACAAGAACCATAAGTGGCAACGCCGTCCCGAAGAAGATTGGATAATCGTGGAAAATGCGCACGAAGCCATAATCTCGAAAGAGCTATGGGACAGAGTGAAAGAAGTCGAAAAAGCCGTAGGACACGGAAAGTATACGCAACGTGGTTATATGCACCCGCTGTCGGGACTGATGTTCTGCGCGGACTGCGGTGCGAAAATGCGGCTCGGCTGGAATACGCCGTTCATTAAAAGCGTCGGGAAAGCTGTGCCGTATTTCAACTTTAACTGCGGAACAAAATCGCGTATGGGTTCATCTGCTTGTTTCAGTCATTTCATTACCGTACCCGTTTTGGAGCAGCTTGTCAAAAACGACGTTGCGGCGAAAGCCGAGATGATTATAGGACACGAAGCGGAATTCAAACAACGTTATCTTCAACAGCAAGCCACGCTCGCGGATAGAAATCAAGCCGATGTTAAGAAAGAGCTAAAAAGAGCCGAAAAGCGTTTGACCGAACTCGACAAACTAATCGAAGCGGCGTTTGAAGAAAAAGTCGCTGGCAAGATTCCCGAAAGCGTGTGCGTGAAGCTAATCGACAAGTACACCGCCGAACAGACGGAACTCAAAGAGAAAGTATCTTCGCTAACGCAAGGGCTTGAACAAGTGTCGCAAGCAAAGACCGACGTGGACGAATTTATCCGTAGGCTGAAAATGTATTTCAATTCGCCTACGCTCACACGCGAGATGTGCTTGGCGTTATTCGACAGACTTATCATCGGCGGCAAAGAAACGGTTACGGGCAAACCGCAAGAGATACATATCTACTACAAGATTGACATCGATTCGGTTTTATCCCCGTAATACCAAAACACCCCCAAAATAGGCTTTATGTCCATTTGGCTTGTTAGAAGGCATGGCGGAGTACTACTCCGCCGAGCTTTCGCAAAAGGTCAAACGTGGTATGCGTGAGAGTTGTCTTAAAGGGAATGCCGCAGGGATACAGCCTATCTTCGGCTATCGTATCGTAGATAAGAAATATCAAGTCGTTCCCGAAGAAGCCGAGATCATACGGAAAATGTTCGACGACTATGTAAACGGCACGACGATAAAAGAAATAAAAACGTGGTTTGACGAAAGCGGTATTCGTACACATAAGGGCAATCGCTTCTCATTCGGGCGCATTTCGGATATGCTTCGCAATCAAAAGTATATCGGTAAATGCCAATACGCCGGCGAGGTGTACGACAATATCATTATGCCTATCGTGGACAAATTGACGTTTAACCGCGCACAAGAATTGCTTGCGTTAAATACGCACAAATCGGGACGAGTACGCGCCGGAGAAAAGTTTATATTGAGCGGCAAAATTATTTGTTCGCACTGCGGCGCGCTTTATAACGGCGAAAGCGGTACTTGCAGGAACGGAGACATTCACTACTTTTATAAGTGCCGCCGCAAAAAGGAAGGCAAAGACAAATGTTGTTCTCATGCCGTTCCCAAACTGGTCATGGAAGATAGCGTATACAAAACCGTAATGTCGGCATTAAAAGACGAAGCGTTTTTGCGTAAGGTAGCCGAGCAAGCCGTGGAAATACATAACAAGCAGATAACAGAAAAGCCCGAGCTTAAAATACTCAGGCAACAACTTGCCGAAACGGAAGAAATGCTAAACAACATCACAATGGCGATTTGCAAAGGTATTTTTAACGAATATACCCAAAGCAAGATGAGTGAACTTACGCTTCTCAAAACGCAGTTGGTGGCGAAAATCGCCGACGAAGAAGCAAACAATATTAAGCCGTTACAGGTTGAAATGCTAATGGATTTCTTTCATAAAAGCGTACTTTCCATTGAATGTGCCGAAGACCCGACCAATCTGGACAAGCGTAAAAAGCTATTCGACGCGCTCATCAAAGAGATAATCTTTGACGGCGAAAAGTATCTAATTGTATTGAAAACGAGCAATATGCCGAACTATCCAACAACAGACGAGCAAAAAGAAAAGTCCCGAGCCGAATGCGATGAACTTCGCACTCGGTTCGAGACACTTCGTTTTGGTGACCCTGCCGGGAATCGAACCCGGGATTGAGCCTTGAGAGGGCTCCGTCTTAACCGCTTGACCACAAGGCCGTATCTAATTGCTTAGTGATTATATCATATTGCCGTAGCCGTTGCAAGCAAATTGCAATAATCTTTTATTAAATTTTTAAATAAAATTTATAGCGGTTAATCAAATTTTAACATAATCTTGATTAAAATGCAAAAGTGTGATATAATTAGCCGAGTTTATATGAATGTGTTTGCAAAGATTTTAGACGCGCTCTTCCCCGAAAATTTTACCTGTGAGTTATGCGGAAAAGAAATTTTCGACGGCGGCAAATTTTGTAAAAAATGCGCGGAGAGGGTAACCTTTAACAACGGTAAAACCTGTCCTGTCTGCGGGCGAAAAACTTTAACCTACGCCCTCTGTTTGGAGTGCAAAGCCTCCGCGCCGCAATACGCCCGCGCGGTGTCTGCGCTTGTATATGCAGACGGAGCCGCCGCTCTTGTAAACAAATTTAAAAACGGCGGCGCGTATCTTAAAAATTATTTTGCCCGATTGCTTTGCGAAAAGTGCCGACAATTTGAGGACGCCGATTGCGTCTGTTTTGTGCCTATGACAAAAAAGGCGGAAAGAAAGCGCGGATATAATCAGTCGTATTTAATTGCAAAAGAGCTGGCAAAAACGTTAAAGCTTCCGCTTTTGAAAAACGCGGTGGAAAAGGTTAAAGAAACACCTTCGCAAAAAACCCTGTCAAAGCGGAAAAGGGAGGAAAACTTGCGTTCCTGTTTCCGCGCCGACAGGCAAATAGTTGAAGGCAGAACAATAATAGTAGTCGATGACGTTTTGACTACGGGCGCAACGGTCGAGGCTATTAGCGTAGAGCTTTTAAAGAGGGGTGCAAAGCGGGTATATGTTGCTACTGTGGCGTCGGTAGAGTATTCCGAGAAAAAAGTTGACGTGGGTGCGATATGAAAAGAAAAATTGCGATACTCATTTTAATTTTTGTTTCCGCAGTGTGCGCCGCCCTCGGGTTTTCGGCGTGCTTAAATCTTCGCGGAAACGAAGGTTCGACTAAAATAATCTATCATTTAAACGGCGGCGTTCCCGTTAATTTTTATCAAGAAATAACGGGCGATACTATTGAAGATACGGTAAGCGCACAGCGAAAAGAGTATTACGACCCGATTGAAGTTAAAAAAGAAACCTGGATATTCGACGGCTGGTATACGGACGCCGCCTGTAAATATCAGTTTAACGCCTTTCCCGCCCAAAACGTCGCGGAAATTGACCTGTACGCCAAGTGGACGGACAAAATAACAGTAAACAGCGATAATTTCACAACGTATTTTTCCGTACACGCACAGTGGAACGGCGCGCTCACAATTCCTTGGGCGGCTGTGGATTTTTATCTTCAACCCAAAGCGCAATGGCTAATCGACCCGCTAAGGAGCGGCGGCGAAATTCAATTGACTGCAAGTCCGCAGCTTGGCGGCTGGTCGGGCAGAGATTACGCCGTAACTTTAAGCGCGGAAAACGATTTCAGCTATTCCAACCGCGTTTTTATAGACAGGGAAATTGAGTTTCAGATAGGCTCGGCTTCCTTGGACTATACCATAACCTCGCAAGAGACGGAGCTTTATCTGTTGCATAAAGCTCCTGTAAGTGTAACGCTTGAAACCGACGGCGGAATATTTGTCGGGGCGGAGCAGGGCAATATTTTAGAGGTGAACGCCGGCGATACTGTTTCGGCAAGCCGACTGCCTACGCCCGTAAAGGCGGGTTACCGCTTTGAAAAGTGGTGCGCCGACGAAGCGCTTACCGTTGAATTCGAAAGCAAAGTAATTACAAGACCAATCAAGATTTACGCCAAGTGGAATAAGGAAGTGGTAATAACGTTCGAAACGCTCGGCGGAAGTTTTAAGCAACCGCAGACGTACTTGGCAAACGAGCTGTTGCAACTCGGCGACGAGCCTACAAAGCAGGGTTTAGGCTTTGCGGGCTGGTATCTTGACGTAAACTATAAGCGTAAGTTTACGGAAACGGCGGCAACTCAATCGGTTACGCTATACGCAAGGTGGGAGCCTTTCCGCAAAATAAATTTCGATATGCACGGCGCGGAAGACAGGCAAGGTTTCGAGGTGTTGAATACAACAGTGCTTGACGGGCAATTGCTGGGCGAAGAGCCTTGGCGCAACGGCTTTGTGTTCGGCGGTTGGTACACGGACGGCGGTTATTTAAACAAGTATAACGGCGAGCCGATTTTACAGGATACCACTTTGCACGCGCTTTGGTGTTATCAATATAGCGGACTTATGTACGACCAAGCCAATGAAAATATCAACGCGTTTTTTACCTACGGAGTATCGTTCGAGCGTAAGCAGGTAACCGAGAACGGAGTAAATAGAAACAAACTTTTCGTTCGCATAAACTTAAAGCTTAAAGAGGAATACCAAAAATTTTATTTTATTTTAAATTTGTCGGTTACGGTCAACTTTTATAACGCCGAAATCCAATTTATAGGCAATGGCAGAAAAGTAGTTTGGATAAGCACGTTGTCCGACGTTGAAAGTCAATTTGAAATGGAATACGATTCCTTCAACGACAACAATATTTACTTTAATACGGATAGCGTTAAGCTTGCGTTTTACGGCTCCTGGTGCGATATACGTTTTCCTGAGGGTTATGTCGTCGAGGGCGAAGAAGTGGCTTAAAATAAAAAATAGCGCGCTTTTTCGCAATTGAATTGTTTAAAGAATAATTTAGCGCCCGCTTGAAACCGACAAGTTTCAGGCGGGCGCATTTATAAACAAGTAGAGCAAATACATTTATACGTTATAAAAAGGACATCTTTCTTTTAAACACTGCTTATTCAGCGGGAAAAACTCGCAATGAATTTTATTGAGTTTCATTTCTATTCGGTAAATTTTTTTGGCAAATTCTACTGCGTGTGAGATGGAGAGGTAGGCGTTTCTTTTGCAACATCTTGCGCCGCCTATATTGCTCATTTCTTTTAATACGGCAGAAGTGTATTCCATATTGCGCTTGTAATATTCATCATTACTTAGCGGACCTGTGCCGTTAATGATTGAAAATGCCGCGCCTATTGAAGTTACCGAACCGCAAACGCCCCAATAACCGCACATAGCACCGGGCATTTTTATTGTGCGGTTGGCAAGTTCGGTCAAACATAAATCAAGCTCTATTGCTCCGCCGGCATTTTTAAACGCGGCTAAAAATGCGGCGCCGTCAAGAAAGTGATGCTCCGGTCCGTGAACGTTTACAAAGTTTTTCCGCATAATTTTCTGCGCTATCTCGATGGGGTTGTCCGATTTGCATTTTAATACTTCTTGTTTAATTAAAGCGTATTTATCTTCTAACGTGTTTTCAATCATTACAAACCTCATAATCTATTTAATATAAAAAATAACCTTATAACTCGTATAAGGTTATTTATGGTGGAGCATACCCAACCTAAAACGAATAATTTACAGTATAGGCAAGTTCTTTAAGCACGGCGGCAAGTGCATCATATGGTGATCTGTCAACGGAGTAAGTATCATTCCGCCGACCGTCAATCTTCCCCAATACACCAACAGCCATACCGAGCGAACGTCGGTCGTTACGCCGCCGACACGTAGAATTTGCATAACTCTTTCTTCGGGAACCATTGAATTTATTTGTTCGAGCGTCAAATTCTCGATTATTTTGCGCGTGTTCTTCCCGACGGCGATAATATAGTCTTTCAGTGCGGCAACATTCAGTCGCTTGCCGAACTCGACGGCTTCGTCAAACTCCAAAGCGTTGCCCGTGTCGGTGATCGGCGCACCTATTTTCTTTTGAACATCGACATTGAATATTTGCGGTTTGTCGGCGATCAAAATATTCGAAACCAAGTCTTCGATACGGTATGTATGCCAAAAATGCCAACACATAGGCACTTTATCCGTACCTGCCCAATCCAAATCGACGCCGCAATCCATTCTCGGCACAAGTTTTGACTTGTTGTCATCTTTCAGCATATAATCGAGAACATAATCGGCGATAGTGTTTTGCTTCGCGCCCGAAACGATTTTTGGGTGCACCATTGCGTGGACTTTTAACGTTTGCTCGATTATTGCATTTAGGTCGTTTGTTTGCAATACGGATTTTAGCCGTTCGTACTCTTTATGAATAGCGGTATAAAGCTCTTGCGACATCATATTTTCTCCTATGTGTGATAATTTCATTATATCACGGATGACATCTTTTTGCAATACGGTAAAATAAAAAATATAAAATGGCACTGTGGCGAGTGCTTGATAAAAAGGAAAAGTACGAACCGATTTGGTTCGTACTTTAACGACATTGGTGGAGATAGTTGGGCTCGAACCAATGACCTTTTGCATGTCAAGCAAACGCTCTAACCAACTGAGCTATACCTCCGATTAGCTTTATTATAATATTAAACGCAATGCGCAGTCAACCCGTTTAACGCTCATTTTATAAAATAATAAAGGCGTAATTTTATTGTTTAAAATTTGCGGTAATTTAACGCTAATATTATTAAGAAATTTACGTTCAGTCCTGTAAAACCAAAGCTTTTTTAGGGCAGAAGTTAGAGCATTTACCGCACCTTATGCACTTGTTGTGGTCTATTGCGGGCGCGTTAAAACCGCTCTGGGAAAGAGCGCCGACAGGGCAAACCTTAACGGCGGGGCAGGGGTGGTTTTGCGGACAGTTATCCCTTATTAACGTAAGTAATTTAGCCATAATATTCTCCTTGCGCGTCTATACTGTAATTCTATCAAATTTATTTAACTATTACAAGCGTTTCCGCAAACAATGCAATAAAATCGTAACCCTTGTAAATTGATTTAATTCAACCCGTCAATCCATTCTTGTATTATGCTTTTTAATTCGGTTTGCGCATTATATTCCTTGCCGTCGTCTTTTAAAATGTCAAAGAAATTATACTGCCTTAGACCGCGGTGTTTAATAATTAAGCATTTTTTAAATTGCGATTGCATACTGCCTAATTCATAGGAAACATTAGGACTATAAGCACTATTCTCTTCCGCTTCGTCAAAGACTGCAATTCCATATTTGCACACATAAGATAAAGCTATTGGGTTATAAACGTCGTGAGTTATATTATTTTGATTGGCTATTATACAATTATAGCCTTTCACTCTAATCCAAGTTTCGATAGAAGAGCGCAATAGTTCATTGTCATCTCTGTACTTAATCATTAAGAATATGTTTTTTTCATAATCATTCTTTTTTATAAAATCATTCAATTCATCGGAATGTCCGGAGAGGGAATTTCCGAGTTTAATTTGCTTACCGTTATATAATCTGAAAATACCTGTTTGCCGTTGATTGTAAATTTCCAACAACTGACTAAAGTAAGGTTTATAAGACGGTTAAGTAAATTGAGATTATTAAAACCGCACAAGGCGGACAGCAAAACGAACTACTGTTAAACTTGATTTTCCCCGATTACCCCGACGGAAACAAGCGAAGCCGAAAAAAGCGCAAAAGAAAAAGAGGTTGATATATCAACCTCTAATTCTGACGTAAACGCAAGGTGTGCGTATACGTCTCGTGTGGTGGAGTAAGGGTGTTAGATGAACACGCTTTCAACCTTTCCACAACCTCGTTTGTTTCGTCAAGTCTTATCTTTTCTATGCTTTTGTCAACGCCTAGCAACATTAAATTGCTCTATGATGGTTGGTCATTCTATTAAGTTAGAAAGAAGATTTAAGTGCTATTTCCGAAAAAATTGTACACTTATAAAAGCCTATCGCGGCATACGAATTTTGCGTACAAA
>Ga0209064_1001248_pt1 | contig 42616 bp, 36 predicted proteins | sample Inofromicrocosms_FD_187498 | JGI IMG/M metagenome (GOLD analysis project Ga0209064, IMG submission 187498) | Mouse cecum microbial communities from Vienna, Austria - Inoculum for glucosamine and mucus D2O microcosms (SPAdes) (version 2) | ecosystem: Host-associated > Mammals > Digestive system >... | reverse complement strand
CGGCGAGAATGGTTATCATATAACAAATTTTGTCGGAGAATGGAGTTCGTGGTTTAAGAATGAAAAAGCCAAAGCTTTATTGCCAAAGTAAATTTAGTAATGCATAGTGGAGACTTCGGAAAGCGTGAAATATCAATCCTCGGTGAAGCAAACGGCTGTGTCGGCGGTTTCCTCTCCGAGGACAATTTGCCTTTCGATCTAATGGGAAGTATCTTCGACACTAATCAGCTGAGGAGTGGCTCAGTCCCCGGCAAAGTAATGCTCTACGAGCATATGTGCGTTGAGGCCCGGTGTAAGGTTTGGGTTTAAGGTTTAGACAATGGCTTTTGCCGGCGCCAGCTTTGCTAATACTTTGAATACCATGCCTAACTGTGGCTTGTTTCGTGGATACACTGGCGATTTCGTTGTCACATTTATTTTTTGCATATTCGGCAATTTTTCTTAACTTTGAAAATCGCTAAATCATTGAGTCACTACATTTACGACCATGAAAGCTAAATTACTTATAATATTCGATATTTAAAAAGGCATATTCGGATAGTATCAAGATTTGTCATAACGGTGAGATAATAGCATTTAAAATTACAAAGCCCAATCTTGATTGATAATCATGGATTTTACATACTCCTAAAATTTGGAGTATTAGAATATTAAGCTTATATTTGCAAAAGGAATATCGAGCAATCCATAATGAATACTACCCAAATATCAAACTATATTAGGGCTTTTATTTTTAGTCACAATTAATCAGCATTATTTATGAAACATCTTATTATTACATTTATATTGGCAATGATAGTTGCGATGTCGGTAAAGGCCGAGATTGAGACTATCAATGTGGATGTAGAAGAAGCAGCAATTACAGATTCTAAACTTGTAGAGTTTCTAAGTGGTAGGATCGTGCCATTTCTAAAAGCCAACGATATACATCCTATCTACAACGAAGTACGTGTGTCTAAATCAGATGATTCGGTTTTCACCATTACTGCAATTAATGGTACAACCGGATTGCCGTCGATTCTCGCTTGTGTGAGGAACAATAAATGCTATATGACTTGCATCGACGGTGTGCGATTCTTTATTTTATCAAGAGAAGAAAGCCCCACATGGTTTAAGCCAACTCATACCAAAGTTCACTTGGGTCAATTCCAACAGGAAAAAGGCGACCTATTGCGTATAGTTCCGAATGATGATGAATGCAACTGGACAGTAGAACGAGACGGCGAGAATGGTTATCATATAACAAATTTTGTCGGAGAATGGAGTTCGTGGTTTAAGAATGAAAAAGCCAAAGCTTTATTGCCAAAGTAAATTTAGTAATGCATAGTGGAGACTTCGGAAAGCGTGTAATATCAATCCTCGGTGAAGCAAACGGCTGTGTCGGCGGTTTCCTCTCCGAGGACAATTTGCCTTTCGATCTAATGGGAAGTATCTTCGACACTAATCAGCTGAGGAGAGGCGCAGTCCCCGGCAAAGTAATGCTCTACGAGCATATGTGCGTTGAGGCCCGGTGTAAGGTTTGGGTTTAAGGTTTAGACAATGGCTTTTGCCGGCGCCAGCTTTGCTAATACTTTGAATACCTCTATTCTATACGATTTTGCAAAATAAGTATGGCACATATTAAAATAGATAAATTTACTCTATTAAATTGTATCCTATCGATTGTAGTTATAATTCTGACAATTTTAATCGATTTTAGATTGGTCGTGATTGTTTTTAGTGTACTACTACCGATAGTCATATATATCCAGTATGTTGATAAGAAGCGACAAATTACAACAATAATTAATAGTCGCAAGTTATGTTATGCACAATTACTGATTTTAGTGTTTGAACTGTTAGTTTGCAACCAAATAAGGATTAATTTGGACGCATACGAAACAGCTTATACGTTAGCTCTAAATGATAGAATATCAAATGTAAGAATAGTTAAACGGAATGGGTTTACTACTATTGATTTGAATAATGGGAAAAGCATTAAATTTTTCCCAACTAATTACGATAGAATGACAAAAATAATAGATAATAATTGCATAAATGATTCGATATTCAAAAAACCGAATAATGATACTATTATTATTTCCCATCAAAATGCATATGAATACATAATTATTAGTAAACCTCAACACTTAAATTATATTCAGTAACGACATGTCAGAGACTTGCCAAGATGTTAATTTATATTTTAGGAAAATCACCGACACCAACGGCGACGTCATATCCGAGCGCACCATGGACTTCCCCGACCTTGCCGACCTCGATGTGGAATACACCTACGACCGCAACGGCAATATGACCGGCGATGCCAATACCCGACTCGAATGTGCCTATTACAACCCCGGTGGCTTGTCATTCACGAGGGCGGCTACAGGGCGGAGTCTAAGCCAGGTCGTACAGCCGAATAAACAATCTCGGACGATTTGGCTACATTATTCAAGAAACAGCCTGAATATTTCTTAAATTTTTTGGCATAAAACTATTGGAGCTATAGGATATTCATATTAACTTTGTGTAACAAACTCAATTTTATCAACCAATCAAATTTAATTACAATGGGATTATTTGATAAAGTGTTCTCGCAAGCTCCAAAAACAGAACCACTTAACGCACAAGAAGCCTTTGCCGGTATTGCAGTAGCTATGGCCGGTGCCGACGGCAGCATCGCCGAATCGGAATGGGCAGGTATCGTAAACTACATCCGTCGTCTTCGTCTGTACGAAAACTACTCCGGTCCCGCCTTCGACAAAATGTTCGACAAGGTATTCCGCATCCTTCGCAACGAAGGCCCCGCAGCTCTCGTTGAAGCCTCTGTAAAGGGTCTTCCCGAAGATCTCAAGCTCACCTCTTTCGCTTGCGCTGTCGACATCGCACTCGCCGACGGTGTTGTGGAAGACGAAGAAAAGGAAATCATCAACCAGCTTGCCGAAGCTCTCGAAATCTCCGAGCAGATTGCTCTTCAGATTATCGAAGTGCTCATCATCAAAAACAAAGCTTAATCCACACGGTTCAAGCCTAAGTAAAAACTTTACGCCGGCCTCCGTGGTCGGCGTAAAGTTTTTTTTCTCACAATGACTCATTATTATATATTGTTTATAACAATGCTTGTGTCATTATCAGTATTTGCAAATAATGACACTGATTATGAAGGATTTGACGACTTAGCAGACCCTTCGGAATATGTCTATGGCGATTGCATATGGTGTCCGTCGCAAGATTTCGTCTCTCCGGTGGATTCAAATTATTGCGTCGAAATAACATTGAGCAATATTATAAACTCTACAATCCGAGTCGCAGTAACTGATAAGCAATCGTATATCTATAATTATGAGGTGCGTTTCCCATTCTCGGGAAGTCTGCTTGGTAAGTATCTGAAAGAGATTGTACACTCAGAAGACGTGCCATATCGTGTCGGTACTAAAAAGCTCGAAGAGTATCTCGTCGGGGAGTCTTTTACCGACAAAATTCAGATTTATAAAGACCGGCACTTGTATCGGAATTTTGAGTGTGTTCCCTACGACAGGGCCAAGGGGATAGAGTATATTTATTCGGAAGATTACTATAAATTTTGGAATACAGTCGACCAACTCGGTTTCATAAACACAGTGATTTCGAAGTATGTAGGGTTGGAGAGTATCTACGACGGCAGCTACTTGCAGGGGAGTTTCTCAGCGCACCAAATCGACAGTGTTTCTGTTACTTATCGCGAGAAGAAAAAGAATGTGCCATTTCGGTTCCATTTCACCACCTCTGGCGGACGAATGGAATGCGACTCTGTGCCGGGCAATACTGTGCATATCGGCAATTATATGGGCGTAATCGCCATAAAAGGACTGTGCAACAATCCACCGGGATTTTTCAAACTGGAAAAAGTTGTGCCGGGGAAAAACAGCCCGATCGGCGACGACATAGAAATCATAGAATTCGAGATGTATTCCAATGGGAAGTTAATAAAGCGCGAAAACCTTACGCCCAGTCCCCATATAGAAGACAGGTACATAAGGTATAACGAAATGTACTATGACTTCCTGAAGCTGATACGAACCTATGTGGCTTTATTTAGAGGCCCGGTTTAGGGTTTGGGGTTAAGGTTTAGGTAATGGCCTTTGCTAATACTTTGAATACTACGCCTAATCGGAGCTTGTCGCGGAGAGAGACAAATTACCAATGCTGTTTACTTGAGGATAAGATGTACGAAACTGACGTGCTGGTTGCTACGCCCCCCCACTCTCGTAGGGTCGCGGCACGCCGCGACCGGGTGGCAAAAGCATTTCCCCATTGATAATCAACGCATTACCAGTCATAAAACACGTGGCGTAAGACGTTGTTTATGAATAACATGTTACAATAAAGTGTTGATAATCAAATAAATGTACTTCTACCCGGTCGCGGCATGCCGCGACCCTACGAGAGGGAGTTTAGATAGTATGTTGACTATCTGCAAGTTAGCATCACCTAACCGAGGCTTGTCTCTCCGAGACAAGCTCCTATCGTTGCTGGCCTTTTGAATAATCAACCCTTAAGTTAACCGCATTGGACAAGGTTCTATCGCAAACGCGTCTTTGTATTCAATCAAAAAACGCTCGAATAATCCTATAAAAATACTTGCAGCTGATTTTTGCGAGTTGCAAAAATTTGCGGATTGCGGAAATTATCGTAAATTTGCCAAAAAAGGATAATTATGAAAGCTCAATACCAAAGAATACTCCTGAAACTCAGCGGCGAGTCGCTGATGGGCCACCAGGGCTACGGCATCGATTCGGAACGCCTCGGTGACTATGCCCGCCAGATTGCCGAGCTGCGCGAAAGCGGCGTGGAAGTAGGCATCGTAATCGGCGGCGGCAATATCTTCCGCGGTCTTTCGGGCGCGGCTAAGGGTTTTGACCGCGTAAAAGGCGACCAAATGGGCATGCTTGCCACCGTTATCAATTCGCTTGCACTCAGCTCTGCACTCGAGAGTATCGGCTGCCCGGCGCGAGTGCTGACATCGATCGGCATGTTCCCTATCGGCGAGCCCTACAGCCCCTCACGAGCAATCGAGACCCTGACCTCGGGCACAGTGACCATAATCGCCGGCGGCACCGGTAACCCCTTCTTTACCACCGATACAGCCTCGGCGCTGCGTGCGGTAGAAATCAAGGCCCAGGTGATGCTCAAGGGCACACGCGTCGACGGCATCTATACCGCCGACCCCGAGAAAGACCCCACAGCCACCAAGTTCGACAAAATCAGCTACGACGAAATCTACAACCGCGGTCTCCGTATCATGGACCTCACCGCCACCACCCTCTGCCGCGAAAACGGCATGAAGATAATCGTGTTCGACATGGACACCCCCGGCAACCTTGCCAAGGTACTTAGCGGCGAGAATATCGGTACTCTGGTTTATTGACCATACGTCAAAGGAATCGTATAGCCGACTTGCGAAATTTGACTAACAGAAATTATAAACACTTACAATATGACAGACCCGCAGACTTATATCGCTCCGGCCGAAGAGAAAATGGAACTGGCCGTAGCCTATCTCGATGAAACCCTGGCCCGCATCCGCGCAGGCAAAGCCAATCCCAAAATTCTCGAAGCCGTAAGGGTAGAATACTACGGCTCTTTGGCCCCGATATCTAATGTAGCCAACATCAGCGTACCCGATGCCCGCACAATCGTAATCACTCCTTGGGAGAAGGCAATGTTCAAGCCAATCGAAAAGGCAATCATCAACTCAGAAGTAGGCATCACCCCCGAAAACAACGGCGAGGTAATCCGTCTGTCGATACCGCCACTGACCGAAGACCGCCGCAAGGCCCTCGTAAAGCAGTGCAAGGCCGAAGCCGAGACAGCCAAGGTATCGGTGCGCAATGCCCGCCGCGACGCTATCGACGGCCTCAAAAAGGCTATCAAGCAGGGTATGCCCGAAGACGTAGAGAAAGATGCCGAAGCTTCGGTACAGAAACTCCACGACAAATACCTCAAGAAAATCGACGATATCTTTGCAGCTAAAGAGCGCGAAATCCTCACTGTATAACAGATAGCGAACTTTAGCACCGGTATTATTGTTAATAAAGTTGAAGACGTGCGGATGCGGCGCTCGAGATTGTAATCTCCCCCGCAACAAGCGGCTGAAATTGCCGCTGACGTCCGCTATTCTCTCTCCACGCCTTCAAATATAATACACATGAGCATCGAACCCCGGTTAGTGCCGGGGTTTGTTATATCTCACATCAGTCGATCAGAGGGAATTTACGCTCGTGTAAACAAAATGAGCAGTATATTTGTTATTACAATACATCGGAAATCATGCAAGCCGACAACTTGCAACAACTTGATTAATAACTAAATAACGCATACAACGCAATGAGCGACTTCAAAAAAATCATCAGTGAAGACAAGCCCGTGCTTGTCGACTTCTTCGCAACCTGGTGCGGCCCCTGCCGTTTGCAAGGACCGATTCTCGAGCAGGTAAAATCACGCATAGGCGACAGTGCAAGTATTCTGAAAATCGATATCGACCAGAACGGCCCTCTTGCCGCCGAGTACAATGTGCGCTCGGTGCCTACGCTCATTCTTTTTAAGAACGGCGAGGCAGTATGGCGTGCCGTTGGCCTGCAGCAGGCCGATGTTCTTGAGCAGAAACTGCGCGAGCACATGTAATATTATACATCAAGCCTAAATAGACAAGCGACAAGCCTGCAAGCACCTGATAATAGGGTGTTTGCAGGCTTCGTTTCATTTAAATGAATAGTGTTGTTTTAAAGTTCGGCAAGTCTCTATCTGCAATTTTTTTTAAAAAAACTACTAAAAAATTTGTATTATATCATCAAAAAGCAGTAATTTCGCGCCTTGTTTTTTAACACAAGATACAATGAGGAATCCATATCGGTTTTCTTTAAATTATATGCTTTGGAGCCTGTCCGACATTTTTTGCCGGTCAGGCTCCAAACCCTTTATAGCAGACTTGTCAAATTATTTCCAATATGTCAACACTAAGATTTAAAGTCGTCGAAGAAGCCTTCGACCGAAAAGCTGTTGCCGTTAAAGCACCCGAGGAGCGCCCGGAAGCATATTACGGCAGCTTGGTATTCAACAACCGTCAGATGTATGAATACCTGCCCAAGAAAACATATGACGCACTTGTACGCGCCATAGAGAACAAAGAGCCAATAAGCCGTGAGATCGCCGACTCAGTAGCCGACGGCATGAAGAGGTGGGCAATCGATAACGGTGCACGTCATTACACCCATTGGTTTCACCCACTCACCGACGGCACCGCCGAGAAACACGATTCCTTCATCGAGCACGATGGCGAAGGAGGGGTGTTAGAGTCATTTACCGGCAAATTGCTGGTGCAGCAAGAGCCGGATGCATCATCATTTCCCAACGGAGGTATCCGCAACACATTTGAGGCCCGCGGATATTCCGCCTGGGATATTTCATCGCCTGCATTTATACTTGGCGAGACCCTTTGTATCCCGACAATCTTTATAAGCTATACCGGGGAATCACTCGACTACAAGACACCCCTCCTGCGAGCCCTCAACAGTGTCGACAGTGCCGCCACATCTGTAGCACGTCTCTTTGACCCCCACGTGAATCATGTACACAGCTATCTTGGCTGGGAGCAGGAGTATTTTTTGGTCGACGAAGCACTCTACTCCGCACGCCCCGACCTTGTCATGACCGGACGCACACTCATAGGTCACGAGAGCGCCAAGAACCAACAGCTTGAGGATCACTATTTCGGAGCAATACCTTCGCGAGTCGAAGCTTTCATGCTTGACCTCGAGATTGAGTGCCACAAACTTGGCATCCCGGCAAAGACACGACATAACGAAGTTGCGCCTAACCAGTTCGAGCTTGCACCGATATTCGAAGAGACCAACCTTGCCAATGACCACAATCTGCTACTGATGTCTGTAATGAGCAAAGTAGCATCGCGCCACAACTTTCGCGTACTCCTGCATGAAAAGCCATTTGCCGGCATCAACGGCTCCGGCAAACACAACAACTGGAGTCTTGGCACAGACACAGGCGTACTGCTATTCGCCCCGGGAAAAAATTTCCGTGAAAACCTGCAATTCATCACCTTCGTTGTGAATGTAATGGCAGCAGTGCATCGCCATAACGCCTTGCTCAAGGCATCTATCATATCAGCGACAAACGCCCACCGCTTAGGCGCAAACGAGGCTCCCCCTGCAATCATTTCAATATTTACCGGCAGTCAGTTGGCGACCATACTCGAATTCTTGGAGAAATCATCAAAAGAGCAGCTTGCCAATCTTTCGACGAAAGAAGCCATATCAGTGGGAGTGGCCCAAATACCGGAAATACTCATCGACAATACAGACCGCAACCGCACATCACCATTTGCGTTCACCGGAAACAGGTTCGAATTCCGAGCAGTCGGCTCATCGGCCAATTGCGCATCGGCAATGATTGCACTAAATGCCGCCGTCGCCGACCAGCTCAACAGTTTCCGCCGATCCATAGACGAGCGCACAGAAGCCGGGGAATCACTCGAAGACGCTATCATCGCCGAGGTTCGCAAACTAATCATAGAGTCAAAAAACATACACTTCGACGGAAACGGCTATTCCGACGAATGGAAAGCCGAAGCCGCCCGTCGCGGCCTCGACTGCGAGACATCAGCCCCGCGTATGTTCGACGCCTATCTCAGCAAGCAGGCAGAGGAAATGTTTGCCCGTACCGGCGTATTCTCACGAGTCGAACTCGAAGCCCGCAACGAAGTGAAATGGGAAATCTATACCAAAAAGGTACAGATTGAGTCGCGTGTGCTCGGCGACCTTGCCATCAATCATATCATACCGGTGGCAACACGTTATCAGTCAATAATTGTAGATAACGTGACCAAACTAAAAGCTCTATTCGGAGCAGAAGAAGAGGACATTGTAGAGCAAGACATTGATACAATCAAACGCATTAGCCGCCACATGCGTGTGATAAAGTCGGAGACCTACCGTATGATAGCCGCCCGCAAAGCCGCCAATGCTATCGAAAACGAGCGCGAAAAGGCAATCGCCTACCATGACACCGTGCTGCCATGCATGGAGACAATCAGATACCACATCGACAAACTCGAGCTCATGGTAGATAACGAAATGTGGCCTCTGCCCAAATATCGCGAACTGCTATTTATCAGATAAACCATAAAATAACAAAGTTGTCTGCATCTACTAATGGATGCAGACAACATATAAAAAAATTAACCTTGGATACAAAATACATTTTCGTTACAGGAGGAGTAGTTTCATCGCTTGGAAAGGGCATAATCTCCTCATCTCTTGCACGTCTGCTACAGTCAAGAGGCTTCAGGGTCACTATACAAAAATTTGACCCCTATCTGAATATCGACCCCGGCACACTCAATCCATACGAACATGGCGAGTGCTATGTCACCGACGACGGCTTTGAAACCGACCTCGACCTCGGCCACTATGAACGCTTCACCGATATCCACACAACCAGGGCCAACAGCATAACCACCGGACGCATCTATCAAGCCGTAATAAACAAAGAACGCAGAGGCGACTATCTCGGAAAGACCGTACAGATTATCCCCCATATCACCGACGAAATAAAACGCAATATCGTCAATTTAGGTGAAACGGGGGATTTTGATTTTATAATCACCGAGATCGGAGGTACTGTAGGCGATATCGAGTCAACCCCCTTCCTTGAGGCAGAGAGACAGCTGAAATGGGAACTTGGCAAGAGGGCATTGAGTCTGCACCTTACCTATGTGCCATATCTCAAGGCCGCCAAGGAACTGAAAACCAAGCCCACGCAGCACTCTGTAAAACAGCTCCAATCAATAGGTATCCAACCCGACATATTGATTCTTCGCACAGAAATGCCAATTCCGCAGGCAATGAGGGAAAAGGTTGCACGATTCTGTAACGTATCGGCAGAGGCTGTGATTCAAAGTCTTGACGCGTCATCAATATATCATGTTCCGGGCATGATGCACGAACAGCACCTTGACAGATTAGTTCTCGATATGACCGGTACCGAGCATCGCAGCGAGCCGGACCACTCAGCGTGGAACCTGTTCCTTCAAAAACTTGAAAACGCCCATAAAAATGTGAGGATAGGCCTTGTAGGAAAATACGTAGACCTGCAGGATGCCTACAAATCAATCAGCGAGTCTCTTATACATGCCGCCACATACTTTGACCACAAGTTGGATCTCGTTTACATCAATGCGGAGAATGTAAGTGATGAAAATGTGGAGCAAACATTGTCCGGGCTTGACGGTGTAGTCATTGCCCCGGGCTTCGGCAGCCGAGGTATCGACGGCAAACTGACAGCTATCAAATGGTGCCGAGAAAATGATATCCCGACATTCGGAATATGCCTTGGAATGCAGTGCATCGTCATCGAGTATGCGCGAAATGTTCTTAGCCTGACAGCGGCAAACTCAACAGAGATGGATTCCTCGACCCCATATAAGGTCATCGACATAATGGAAAGTCAAAAGAATGTTACCGAAAAGGGAGGCAGCATGCGTCTTGGTGCCTATAATTGCCGACTTGCCGACGGCAGCGTAGCCAAAAGTGCCTATCAGGCAGATATTATAAGGGAGCGTCATCGCCACAGATATGAGTTCAACAATGAATATCGCACCCGATTTGAGGATGCAGGGCTGAAATGCACCGGAGAGAATCCGGAAACAGGATTGGTGGAGATTGTAGAGCTCCCCAAACTAAGGTGGTTTGTCGGAACACAGTATCATCCCGAGTATCGCTCAACAGTACTTCATCCGAATCCTCTATTCATGTCATTCATGAATGCGGCAGTAGAGTATTCCAAGCAAAAGTAAACAATGGAACTAATAAAGCATGAGTGTGGTGTGGCAATGATTCGCCTGCTAAAGCCAATATCATACTATAAAGAAAAATACGGCACCGAACTCTATGGGCTCGACCGGCTTTATCTCATCATGGAGAAAGAGCATAATCGCGGACAGGAAGCAGCAGGCATCGGATGTGTCAAACTAAACGTAGCGCCCGGCAATGAGTATATATTCAGAGAGCGGGCCCAAGGCTCCGGAGCTATTTCTGAAATATTCTCCATTGTGCACAACCGGCTTAAAAAGGAACTCGAAGATGGCATAAGTATCGAGGATGCGTCGTTTGTAGGCGAGGTATATATGGGGCATCTTCGCTATAGCACCACCGGCAGGTCGGGAATAAACTATGTACATCCCTTTATGCGGCGCAACAACTGGAGTTCGCGCAATATGTTGCTCTGCGGCAATTTCAATATGACCAACGTGGGCGAGATTTTCAATGAGATAGTATCCAAGGGTCAACATCCTCGACTCTATGCCGATACCTTCATACTTCTTGAACAGCTTGGCCATGCACTCGACAGAGAGAATGAACGTCTGTATCAGCAATTTCACGACGAGGGCTTATCGGCAATGGAACTATCAGAAGCAATATCCCGCGATCTGAATGTAGCGAATATTCTCAAGCGTTGTTCTCCGATATGGGACGGAGGCTATGTAATATGCGGCATTGTCGGCAACGGCGACATGTGGACGATGCGCGACCCTAACGGAATACGCCCGGCATTCTATTATATCGATGACGAGATTGTTGTGGTGGCAAGCGAAAGGCCTGTCATACAGACAGCCTTTAATATCGAGACAGACAAGGTGAAGGAACTAAAGCCCGGTGCAGCGCTTATTGTAGACCGCAACGGTACTTCTCGAATTGAGACGATACTGCCACAGAGAAACAACTCGGCCTGCAGTTTCGAGCGTATATATTTTTCACGCGGCTCAGACTGCGACATTTATCGTGAGCGCAAGCTACTTGGGGAAATGCTTGTAGAGCCAATATTGAAAGCCGTTGACTACGACTTGGACAACACCGTGTTTTCTTTCATACCCAACACGGCCGAAGTTGCCTTTTATGGCCTCGTAAACGGCATAGAGAAATGGCTGATAAAGCAGAAAACAGAAGGACTCAAGGCCCTGGCGAAGAACGGCATCCTCACCGACGAGAATATCAGTGCGATTCTGAATAGGCGCGTACGCAGGGAAAAAGTAGCAATCAAAGACATAAAATTGCGAACATTTATTGCCGAGAGTGACATCCGCAATGATCTTGCCTCGCATGTTTATGACGTTACATACGGATCGATAAACCGAGGAGATACTCTCGTTATCATTGACGACAGCATAGTACGAGGCACCACACTTCGCAGCTCCATACTTGGCATACTCGACCGACTGCACCCCGGCAGAATCGTTATCGTGTCGAGTTCTCCCCAAGTCAGATACCCTGACTGCTACGGAATCGATATGTCACGAATGGGAGAATTTATCGCATTCAAGGCGGCAATGTCGTTACTTGAAGAGCGAGGCATGCAACATGTTGCCGAAGAAGTGTATGAAAAATGCCGCAATCAGGACTCGGTTGAATCAGGCCGGATTGAGAACTATGTCAAAGCTATTTATGCTCCATTCTCTGATGATGAAATAGCCGACAAAATCTCGGAAATGCTTACACCTTCGCTTGTAAAAGCCGAGGTAAAGATTGTGTTTCAGACTGTAAACGACCTGCACAGCGCTATACCTGCCCATAGTGGCGACTGGTATTTTTCCGGCAATTATCCCACTCCCGGAGGGACACGTCTTGTCAACAAAGCCTTTGTAAATTACTATGAAGGCAGAACTACTGCCCGCGAATAAAACATTAAGCTGCCTTAGTCGCGGGCAGCAATTTTACTATATACGGTAATCTGTGCCCACGCCGAAATCAGTAATCCAACACTATGGGGCATTGGTTCTCGGTTGCGAATTTTACGGCCTGGTATAGCATGGAGTATGCGCACTTGGCCAGTTCTTCGGTGCTGAATCGATCTTTCTTTTTAAATTGCTGTATAAACCCAAGGAAAGGCTTGGGCGTCTTCCGATTTACAGGGACATAAAATTTATCGTTTCGCCAAGACAGGATAGTGTCTTCGTCTGCATTCCACAACTGCTTGTTCAGATCTTCTAATTCATATTTTAGAAGTGAAACTGTAGATATTCTGCCTTCGTTGCCTGTAGGTAGTTTTGTAATAAAAATAGCTTCGTTAGGAATTGGCAGCCACAAGGTTGTGCCCATGAGCAAAGAGTTGGGGATTCTTTGCTCCATAGCTTGCTTGACTATGGGCTCGTCGTAAGCATTCCAGCCGTTCCGGACAAATTCGGGCAATGGCTTTTTCAACTCTATACATGCTTGGAGCATAACGAGAGCCCCGAAAGCTACCCAGTCGGGTTTGTCGGTGAAATACCCACAATCGCTTTTTTCGTCCCAAAGCGGCGGCGTGAGGGGCGGCTTGATACTTACGGCAAGAGTATCGGCCCAATGGCTTACTATATCACGTATGTTTTCGATTTCGGCCTGGTCTTCAACCGGTTTCATTTCGTTGCCGGAGGCATCACGCATGACGCAATTTTGGCCATGCTCTTCAGCGAGCAGCTGTACGAGGTTTTTCCAGTTGCTGCTGTAATAGCGGGTCAATTTACCGGCATAGATGTCTAATCCCATATTCGAGGGGGTGTTAAAATTAGCAGGTCCGGGGCGGTCAGCTGCCTCTCAGGAGTGTGGCGTAGCGCTCGGGGTCGTTGATTAGGTCGAGGGCGGCTTTGAAGTCTTTCGACAGGTGCGAGATTGCCCTGTAGTACGATCCGTCCTCATATAGGTCGCGGGCTATCAAGCCTGTCATAATCGCCTGTATCATCGGCTTGGAGATGTCGTACTGCTCGGGCTTGAATTCAATTTCTTTTGCCTTGCCGTCTTCGATAAGGCGCTCGAGGAGCGATTCGGGCACCACATAGTCGCGGCCGAAATCATCGGCTGTAGGGTACTGTTTGAGCAACTCCTTGCGGTTGGCATCGACATAGTTGATGACGGTGCGGTTGATAATACCCTTGGCAACGAGGTCGCGGTAGTAGGTCGAATAATAGCTTGTATCAGCCGGGACGAAAACATCGGGGATGATGCCGCCGCCACCGTATACCGGTCGGCGGTTACGCAGGGTTTCGTACTTGAGCGAGTCGGGACGCGCAATGCTGTCGGCGCTCCAAAGTTCGCCCGATTTGTAGCGATTGAGCATATCGAGGTAGTATTCGTCGCCATGACCTTTTTCGTAGGGGCGCTGTATGCAACGTCCCGAGGGTGTGTAATAGCGCGATACGGTAAGGCGTATCATCGAGCCGTCGGGGAATGGGAACGGACGCTGTACGAGGCCTTTGCCGAATGTGCGACGGCCCACCACGAGGGCGCGGTCGTTATCCTGCAATGCACCGGCGAGAATCTCGGACGCCGAAGCCGACGACTGGTCGACAATCACCACCAGGCGACCGTCGAGGAATGAGCCTTGGCCTTCGGTGACATATTTGTATGGCTGTGTGCGGCGTCCGGCGGTGCTAACTACCGGGGTGCCCATTGGCAGGAACTCCGATGCAAGCTCGAATGCCGCGCCGAGGTAGCCGCCACCGTTGCCGGAAACGTCGAGGATAAGGTTTTTCATGCCCTTTCGGCGTAGTTTCTTCATCGCTTCCTGCACTTCCTTGGCCGTTTCTTCAGCAAAGCGGGTGATGCGGATATATCCGGTAACGGAATCGGCCATAAAGGTTTCATCGACAGAATAGAGGGGAATATCGTCGCGCACGACATCGAAATCGACGTATTCACTGCCGCGTTTTACCTGTAGTCGTACGGTAGTGCCTTTTGGTCCTCGCAGGGTTTTCATCACATCGCGGTTGGCGAGCTTTTTGCCCGCAATCACAGTATCGTTGGCGCTGACAATACGGTCACCGGCCAGTATACCCACCTTTTCCGACGGGCCGCCGGCTATTGTCTGTATCACATACACGGTGTCTTCGAGCATATTGAACTGAATACCGATGCCGCTGAATTTACCTTCGAGAGGCTCGGTAAACTCCTTTGTTTCCTGTGGAGTGGAATAAGCCGAATGCGGGTCGAGCGTCTTGAGCATCGCCACTATAGCCTCGTTGACGATAGTGTCGGAATTGACATCCTCGACATAGAAATTCTCGATAATGGCCTCGGCCGCACGCAATTTCTGGTCGGGGGTAAACTGTTCGTTCTGACGCTGGCTGTATGCTACCGCAGCCACACAAAGGGTCAGTAATGTGATGTATATCTTTTTCATAACTTTAGTTGGGTATCTCAGGGCAGGAATGGTGTTACATCTTCGCCATACGCAGCCAGCTCGCGTACCATCGACGATGATACCGCCGACAACTCGGGGCGACTAAATAATATAACACTTTCGATGCCCGAAAGTTGCATATTCACCATAGCCATATCGCGCTCGTACTCGAAATCCTTGACCGAGCGCACAGCACGCAGAATAAAACCGGCACCGACTTCGCGAGCCAGCTGCGTGGTGAGGCAGGAGTAGACTCGTACCTCGATTTCGGGACGGTCGGCATAGAGGCGGCGTATGGCCTCGGCGGAAGCCTCGGCATCCGACGACGGTTTGTTGATATTGTAGCCTACGGCGATAATGATGCGGTCGAAAAGTCGCAGGCCACGCTCTACGATGTCGGCGTGGCCTCGTGTGAAGGGATTGAACGAGCCGGGGAATATCGCCGTCCTAATGGCTGTCGATGTTGGTGTCATCCTCTACTACAAGGTTGTCGATGATAAAATTCTGACGCTCCATGGTATTCTTGCCCATATAGAACTCGAGTACTTCGGCTACGCCGTCTTCTTTGCGCAGGCTCACGCGGTCGATACGCATATCCTCGCCGATAAAACCTCGGAACTCGTCGGGCGAAATCTCACCGAGACCTTTGAATCGCGTGATTTCGGCGTTGGAGCCAAAACGCTCTATGGCGTTGATGCGCTCCTCGTCGGTATAGCAGTATACGGTATCGTCGGCGGCATCGGCGTTGCGGACCTTGCCCGAGCGCTTGGCGGTTTTCTTATTGCGCACACGGAAGAGGGGCGTCTGCAGCACGTAGACGTGCCCTTTCTTGATCAAGTCGGGGAAGAACTGCAAGAAGAACGTGAGCATGAGCAGGCGGATGTGCATACCGTCGACATCGGCATCGGTAGCGATAATCACCTTGTTGTAGCGCAGGCCGTCGAGGCCGTCCTGGATATTAAGTGCCGCCTGCAAAAGGCTGAATTCCTCGTTGGTATACAGCTCTTTCTGCGTAGCACCGTAGGTGTTGAGGGGCTTTCCTCGGAGTTTGAACACCGCCTGGGTCTCGACGTCGCGCACCTTTTCGATCGAACCGCCTGCCGAGTCACCCTCGGTGATGAAAATCGAGGTTGCATTCTTGCGCTCCTCGTTGCCACGGCTGTCGTTGAGGTGCACGCGGCAGTCATTGAGCTTGCGGTTGTATAGGCTCACTTTCTTTGCTGTCTCGCGGGCTTTCTTTGCTACACCGGCCATGGCCTTGCGGTCGCGCTCGCTCGCCTGCACTTTCTTGAGAATGATATCGGCCACCTCGAGCTCGCGGTGCAAGTAGTTATCGAGTTCTTTGCGGATGAAATCGCCTATATACTTGGCAATTGTCGGGCCCTCGGGCTTCATGTCGCGCGAGCCGAGGCGGGTCTTGGTCTGGCTCTCGAATACCGGGTCGACGACATTGACCGCTATCGCGGCCACCATGCCGTTGCGGATGTCGGAATACTCGAAGTTGCGGCCGAAGTAATCTTTCATTGTGCGGCTCACAGCCTCTTTGAATGCAGTGAGGTGTGTGCCGCCCTGGGTGGTATGCTGGCTGTTGACAAAGCTGTAATACTCCTCGCCGTACTGGTTGACATGGGTAATCGCAACCTCGATATCGGGGCCTTTGAAGTGGATAATCGGGTACAGGGGCTCTTGGGTCAGATTTTCCTTGAGCAAATCTTCGAGACCGTGGCGCGAGATGTACGACTTGCCGTTGAATACAATCTTGAGGCCGGTATTGAGGAATGTGTAGTTCTTGAGCAGGGGCACGATAAATTCGTCGCGGAATACATAGCCGCGGAAAATATCGGCCGAGGGGGTGAATGTTACCAGTGTGCCGTTGGGCTCGTCGGTGGCTTCGACAGGACTCGACTCTACAAGCTGGCCGAGCGAGAAACGCGCACTGACGCACTCGCCGTCGCGGTACGATGTAATTTCGAAATTCGTCGACAGAGCGTTTACAGCCTTGATACCCACGCCGTTGAGGCCTACAGTCTGCGTAAATGCGCCCTCTTTGAACTTGCCGCCGGTATTCATCTTCGAGGCTACATCGATTACCGAGCCCAAGGGAATGCCTCGGCCATAGTCGCGCACGGTAGCCGTGTGCTCGTCGACATTGACGATAATCTGGTGGCCGTAGCCCATCATAAACTCATCGATAGAGTTGTCAATCACTTCTTTGAGCAGCACATATATGCCGTCGTCGCTGTTGGTACCGTCGCCGAGCTTGCCGATATACATACCGGGGCGCTGCTGTATATGCTCGAACCACGACAGCGATAAAATGGCATCGTCGTCGTAGTTGGCGGTTGTCTTGGGCCGACGCTGGTCGGCATCGGCGGGAAGATTGAAAATATCTTGTTCGTTATCCATTTACAGCGTATTAGAGTGATTGGGTGAATAAGCCAGCACCTGCTCAGCAGGCTTCTAACTACAAAGTTAGCGATTTTGTCTGAGAAACAAGAATCTAAAAACTTGAAATTTATTAACAACTCTAAATTTGTATAGCCTAACAAGACGACCCTAATGTGATAACGGCTAAAGCAATATCAGGGCAGGTCTGATTTTTATGGCTTTATATCCGGCAGGGTTGGCGCGGGGGTGTCGGGGAACCATTCGGCGAGTTGGCGCTTGGCTTTGTCGAAGGTCTCTTGCGAGAGGTTGTTCCAGATGTGTTTGAGTATAAATACCAGCGCAGCCGTGTCGTCGGCGAAACCGCCAGGAAGGGCATCGGGTATCAGGTCGATGGGCACGATAAAGTAGCCCAAGGCGGCTATGACCAAGGCGCGGTCTTTTAATGGCAGGCGTTTGTCCAAGGTGGCATAGTATAGTATCAGCACTGTATGCACGGCCTTGACTCCTACCTTTTTAGCCACTTTGCCGATTTTCGCAAAGAGAGAAGCCGGATTATAATAAACCGAATATTTAGAGAGCCTTTCGGAGAGATTTTTGATGCCCATAATAGATGTTTTACGATGTGGTAACGATATTAAAACACATTTACAGCGCCCTTTGTGCGCCAACGGCCTCATCAACCGCAAAAATCACACAAAAGGGCGCTGAGTAATGGCGTTTGCATAAAGCAATGCCAATTTACTGATTATCGGCACCTTACCCAATCGCCCTCTCGTAGGGTCGCGGCATAATGCTGTTTACTTAAGGTTTAGAAGCACGATGCGGCATGCTAATTGTGTCCAACAAACTCGCCCTCTCGTAGGGTCGCGGCATGCCGCGACCGGATAGAAGTACATTTATTTATTTGACTGTCAAGGAGAAAATGCTTTAGACACCCGGTCGCGGCATGCCGCGACCCTACGAGAATGGGGAATGCTGTTTACTTAAGGGGGGATTATTCAAAAGGACAGCAACGATAGGAGCTTGGCTCTCGAGACAAGCCTCGGTTAGGCAAGATAGTCAATATGTTAGCGACGCTGAGCCTAAAGATACTTTTGTAATTCTTTCTCTGTCATTGGCTTGTTATTCTTGTTAATGACACTTTACATAAATACTTATAAGTCAAAGACTAAGCATCAACCTCTTGTGAATTTAACATATTTTTCTTGTTAAGTATCACATCAAATGTCCCAAATCACGTCGCCGGGGGGGATTATTCTTTATCCTTTTCCTTGTCTTTTTCTACATGTTGGCGGCGGAGGGGATGACGGTAGGCGTAGTCATAGCTGCGGCGGTTGCGGTAGATGTCGATTGCGGCGTATATGGCGCTGCGCATGCTGTCGGGCGATGCTTCGTTTTTACCTGCGATGTCGTAGCCGGTGCCGTGGTCGGGCGATGTGCGCACAAAGGGCAATCCTGCCGTGAAGTTGACACCGCTATCCATAGCGAGGGTCTTGAAGGGAGTGAGACCCTGGTCGTGGTACATGGCGAGGATACCGTCGAAGTGGCTATAAGCACCGCTGCCGAAGAAGCCGTCGGAGGCATAGGGGCCGAAGGCAAGAATCTTCTTCTCGCGCACGGCTGCGAGGGCGGGATTGATAATGGTTTCTTCTTCCTTGCCCAGTAAGCCGTCTTCTCCGGCGTGGGGGTTGAGCGACAGCACAGCGATACGCGGCGACTGGATGCCGAAGTCGCGACGCAGTGAACGGTCGAAGCGCTCGAGCTTCTGCTCTATCAATTCCGGTGTAAGGGCCTCGGGCACGCTGGCAAGGGGCATATGGGCTGTTGCCAGGGCGATGCGCATGCTGTCGTTGCACATAATCATCAAGGCCTGGTCGCCCTCCTCGCCAAGGCGAGCCTCAAGATACTCGGTGTGTCCGGGGAAGCTGAACTCGGCGCCCTGGATAGTTTTCTTGTTGATTGGAGCAGTGACGAGCACGTCGATATCGCCTGCCACAAGGTCGGCCACGGCGGCCTCGAGGGCTGCAAATGCGGCCTGTCCGGCGGCTTCGGCAGCAACTCCCGGGTCGATTTTGAGGTCCTCGCCCACTACGTTGATGATATTGAACTGTCCCTCGCGGGCGTCTGCGGCACTGTCGATGCGGTTGAGCTGCACCGGGGCAAGTTCCATAGCCTTGCGGTAAAACGCCGCCGCCTTGCCCGAGCCGTATACGATTATCGTGCACAGGTCGGCCATGCGCTCATCTTCGAGCACCTTGAGTATCACTTCGTAGCCGATACCGTTGGTGTCTCCGTGGGTGATACCCACTCGTATCTTATCCATGATTATTTCGATTATTTATGGATTAAACTATTTCTTAGCCCCGGCGAGCATACCGCAGGCGGCCATTATATCCTCGCCTCGCGAGGCTCGTATTGTGGCGATGATGCCTGCGGCGTTGAGGGTGTCGCGAAAACGCTCCATGGTACCCTGCGACGACGGACGGCCCTCGAAACCGGGTGTGCGGTGAAAGCGAATCAGGTTGACCCTTGCATCGGTACCGCGCAGCAAGCGGGCCAACGCCTCGGCATGGCGGGCATCATCGTTGAGGCCCTCAAACATCGTATACTCTATCGACAAACGTCGCTGGTGGGCGAAATCGTGCTGCCGCAGAGTGGCCAGAATGTCGGCCATAGGGTATGCCCGCTGCACAGGCATGATCGACAGTCGCTCGTCGGCAAATGGCGAGTGAAGGCTCACCGCGATATGGGCCTGAGTGCGATTGAGGAGCAGGTCGAGACCGGGCTGTTTGCCAATAGTCGACACAGTTATGCGCCTCGGGCTCCATGCCATGCCCCATTGCGAGGTAAGGATGTCGACAGTACGCAACACGGCATCGATGTTGTCGGCAGGTTCGCCCATGCCCATAAATACGATATTGGTGAGGCTTTCGCTCTCGGGTATCGACAGCACCTGGTTGATAATCGCCCCGGCATCGAGGTCGCCCTGCCAACCACCCTGCCCTGTCATGCAGAATCGGCAATTCATCTTGCAACCGGCCTGGCTCGATATACACAGGGTTGCGCGGTCGCGGTCGGGGATATACACGGTTTCGACGTCGCGGCCACCGACACCTTTGAAAAGGTACTTTGCCGTGCCGTCTTTGCTACGTGCCTCGGCGATAGGGGCTTCGCGCCCTACCTCGTAGCCGTTGTCGCGCAACCACGCGCGGGCCGACTTTGGCAGGTCGGTCATCGCATCGATATCAGTGACTCCACGTTTATAAAGCCACGCCGCCATTTGCTTTGCGGCAAATTTGCGCAGCCCGGCCTCGGCGGCAACCGCCTCCAGCCCGCCAAGATCGAGTCCTAAGAGCTTTTTATTCATCTCTATTATATAGCCAAGTCAAAAGGTAAATCACTAATATCCTTGAGTCGTTTTCCAGATATTAGAATATCAAGCATTTCGATTGAATCTTCTGCCCCGGTTTGTTTCACAGCCTCAATGAGCTCATAAAGAGCGAAATGATACATGCAGTCTATATCACCTGTTCCAAGGGCGAGAGAAGCAAGCCGGGCAGGCAAAGGTTCTCCTGTTATAACGGCAATGTGCGGTAAATGACCTTTGCGATTACGAATCAACCCTAATGCCTCTGTACAGCTATTCTGAGCACGGTCGCTACGCATAGTCCATTTTGCGGATATCGATGCATGCAGTATTGGCAGCTTGTTGAAATGCTCTCGTATTGCGGTCATTGTAGCTATATTGTCATCAACTATCAGCTGTGAATTATTGATGAAACTATCATCTTCCGGCTCGCGGTACATTACTATATCCGGAGCAACAAGATAAGAATTTCCCAAGCATGAGGCGATATTGGCATCGTGCTTAACAATTTCGCTCAGATATTCAAGGTGGGAATACTGATAAAAGCTACTCGTCTTGAGGGCATTTCTATTACCCAATTTCACCAAGTGCCATTTGCCTGGCCTAAGGTGTGATAGCAAAGGGAATGCCTCCGTAAGAAACTCAAGGTTAATGGTCTCGAAAGCAGCCCCAAGGGTTTGTCCTAAACACTTTTCATGTGTTTCTACCAACAACTGCTCGGCAATACTTTTTGCAATCCTGACAGATAGTCGAGAAGATTTATCTGCATTGCTTGGTACTCCGGCATTGTCAACGCTTAAGACTCCGCGCTCCAATAAAGACTTATGGTATCGGTCTCTAATTATTCGTATTTTCGATTCCATTTTGCAACACTTTGATGATTTCTATGCCTATTGCTTTGGCTACCGGCGGTGGGAATGCGTTACCGATCATTCTGCAAGCAGCTGTCTTGCGAACTCCAAACTCCCAATCGTCAGGAAAACCCTGAATTCTTGCAAGCATTTTAGTCGTAAGCCTTGGCATACCTTCAAAATCGGCCAATGGCGCGGCATCTGCCACACCCCTACCGTCAATACCGAGCTCTGCCCAGGCGGCTTTTGCCCTCGTAGGGCCTAAATCAGGGCCTCCGTGTTTTTTGCTGCCGCCAACGATAGTTGGTGCAATTTTATCCGCCTTTACAAGCCATTGCGGATATTCCTTCCAGCCGTTTTGCGATATCAGGTCGCCTATGGCCATGCCGACTGTCACCGGGTCCGCATCTTGCGGTTGGGGGAATTCAAACGAATCATCGATATCGTGACGAATCCCTACAATTACTACTCTGGGTCTTAATTGAGGAACGCCATAATCCGACGAATTTAGCAACTTAATGTGCGGGCTATATCCAAGGTCTGTCAAAGTATTAAGGATGTGCTCGCGATATTCTTTAAATTTCGGAGACATCAGGCCTTTGACATTCTCTATCATTACAGCTTTGGGCTTTATCTCATCAGTAAGCCTCAAGATATGGGGAAACAAATCTCGCTCATCTTCCGCCCCAAGCTGCTTGCCGGCAATGCTGAATGGCGGACAGGGAACGCCGCCAGCCAGCAAATCTATTTTTCCGCAATACGGTTTTCCGTCAAACTCTCTTACGTCTTGCCGACGGACATTCCAATTAGGCCTATTATAACGGAGTATGTCGCAGTAATCCTTTTCAATTTCCACCACCATTGCATGCTGAAAACCAGCATTTTCGAGGCCTAAAGCCTGTCCGCCGGCACCAGCACATATTTCGATAGAAACAAATGGACTCATATGCTCTATAATCTGCTAAGTCTTATCAGTTTAATTAAATGTCTGGGCCATTGAGCGGAATGCCCGCGAGGCCGATACGCCGCGATATAGTATCGAGTACACCGCGTTGAGTATAGGCATGTCGATGCCGTGGCGCTGGTTGATATCCCAGATACATTTTGCACCGTAGTAGCCCTCGGCGGTCTGCTCCATTTCCATGCGGGCAGCCTTGACCGAATAGCCCTTGCCTATCATCGAACCGAAGTTGTGGTTACGCGAAAAGCGCGAGTAGGCCGTTACCAGCAGGTCGCCAAGATAAACCGAGTCGCAGATATGGCGCTGGCGCGGCGACACTGCGGCCACGAAGCGCTCCATTTCGCGGATTGCATTACTGATGAGCACGGCGCAGAAATTGTCGCCGGTCTTCATGCCGTGCACGATACCGGCCGCTATCGCATACACATTCTTGAGCACCGAGGCATACTCTATGCCCTCCACATCGCTCGATGTGATTGCCCGCGTATTATTGCCGCGAAGGCAGTTGGCAAAAATCTCGGCGAGGTCGAGGTCGTTGCAGCCAATGGTAAGATAACTGGGACGGTCGAGCGCCACTTCCTCGGCATGGCAGGGGCCCGACACAACCAAGGTACGGTCGAGCGAGGTGCCGAACACGCGGGCCATGTAGTCAGTGATAAGCTCGTTGGTATCAGGCACAATGCCCTTTACCGCCGATACTATATTCTTGCGCGAAATATCGGCCGTGATCTTATCTACGTGGTCTTTGAAGTACGGCGACGGCATCACCATCAGCAGCGTGTCGGCCTTGTTGCAAACATAGTTTATGTCGCTCGAAAAGTCGATACGGCTGATGTCGAAGTCTACATCGGTCAGGTAGGCCGGGTTGTGGCCCAGGCGCTTGAAATCCTCGATGCGGTCATCGCGCCGCATATACCAGGTTATCGTCGGACAACTTTGCAGCACAAGCTTGGCAAGGGCCGTAGCCCAACTGCCACCGCCCATTACCGCGATATGCCCCGGGAAATTAGTGTCCATATCGATTGTTTTTATTCTCCGGCTGCGGCCACCCACGCTTTGACAACGTCGTTGGTAGGATTGGCAAGGCCGAGCTTGTTCTTTTTATTAAAACCGCAGAGTTCCTGGAAAAGTTTATTAGGATTCATCGGCGCCAGAGCGGCAACGGTGGTGACACCGAGCTTCTGCAGCGGTGCAACCCACTCCTCGGGGATGCCGATAGCAGTGTAAGCCTCTACGGCATCGCGTTTTTCTACCTTTTCGGGGCGCATCTGGGGGAACAGAAGCACTTCCTGGATAGTTGTCTGGCCGGTCATAAGCATCACGAGGCGGTCCATACCGATACCCATGCCCGATGTGGGGGGCATACCATACTCGAGGGCGCGGATAAAGTCGGCGTCGATAATCATTGCCTCATCATCGCCCTTCTCGCCAAGGCGCATCTGCTCTACAAAGCGCTCGTACTGGTCGATAGGGTCGTTGAGCTCTGAGTAGGCGTTGGCAAGCTCCTTGCCGTTGACCATGAGCTCGAAACGCTCGGTAAGCTCCGGATTGTTGCGGTGGCGCTTGGTAAGCGGCGACATCTCGATAGGATAGTCGGTGATAAATGTGGGCTGGATGTACGAACCTTCGCATTTTTCGCCGAAGATTTCGTCGATAAGTTTACCCTTGCCCATAGTCTCGTCGACTTCGATACCCATTTCGCGGGCAGCGGCGCGAAGTTCGTCCTCGCTCTTACCCTCGATGTCGTAGCCGGTATGATCCTTGATTGCCTGCGCCATGGTCACGCGGGGGAACGGCGCCTTGAAGCTGATCACGTTGTCGCCTACCTTGACATCGGTTGTACCGTTGACATCCAGACAAATCTTCTCGAGCATCTTCTCGGTGAAGCTCATCATCCAGTTATAGTCCTTGTACGAAACATAGATTTCCATACAGGTAAACTCGGGGTTGTGGGTGCGGTCCATACCCTCGTTGCGGAAGTTCTTAGAGAACTCGTATACGCCTTCGAAGCCACCCACAATCAGACGCTTGAGATACAATTCGTCGGCAATACGCAGGTACAAAGGTATATCGAGGGCGTTGTGGTGAGTGATAAAGGGTCGAGCGGCAGCTCCACCGGGTATCGACTGAAGGATAGGAGTTTCCACCTCGATATAGCCCGCATTGTTGAAATACTCGCGCATCGAGCTGTAAACGCGTGTGCGCTTGAGGAATATCTGCTTTACACCGTCGTTGACAACAAGGTCAACATAGCGGCGGCGGTAACGAAGCTCGGGATCATCGAAAGCATCGTAGCGAACACCGTCTTTCTCCTTTACGATAGGCAGCGGACGGAGCGACTTGCTAAGCACAGTCAGCGACTGGGCATGTACCGAAATCTCGCCTGTCTGGGTGCGGAACACATAGCCGGTGATACCGACAAAGTCGCCGATATCAAGAAGCTTCTTGAATACGATATTGTATAGGTCCTTGTCCTCGGAGGGGCAGATATCATCTCGCGAGATGTATACCTGTATTCGGCCTCGCGAATCCTGAAGCTCCATAAACGAAGCTTTACCCATGATACGACGGCTCATGATACGTCCGGCGATGCTTACCTCGCGCACCGGGGCATCATCATCAAAGTGTGTTTTTATCTCATCGCTGTAACCTGTCACTACATATTCTGCTGCAGGATAAGGCTCTATGCCCATCGCTCGCAGCGACGCCATACTGTTGCGGCGTATCTGTTCCTGTTCGCTTAGTTCGCTTACGTTCATTATTGTAGTCTTTTATTTAAGTCCCGCAAGCCCTAACTTGCAAAACTTAAGTTCTTTATATATTCAATTCAGCGAGGGCGTAAACCCCCAATTAAAGTGCAAATATAGCAAAAACGCGCGACATATCAAAAACGCCCCTGATTTTCAAACCAACGACCAATAAACTGATAAAAATTTTCGCGGAATCTATCGAGCACCTTATACCAAGCGCCCCATCAATCATTAGGCCCCCAGGCAGACTTAGCCGCTTAGTATATTCCTTCGTTGGCTGAATTCCGGACAATATTAAATCAAACTTTCATGTGATCTTTAACTACAATCGAAAAGTGAATTACAATGGAACCCCACTCCATCTCGTTATGGAGTTCACGGAATTTTAAGCCAATTTCGCGGAATCGCATTCCGGCATACAAAACATATAATATATTGACAACAGCCACTATAGCCTTCAATACAGCCCATATTTCGCGGAAAGTTCGCGGAAAGTTCGCGGAATGAATAGTTGTGATGTCTAATATAGATTACGTCACACAACCAAGACTACTTCTCACTATTATCTCCCGGGCCAAGCTCCCAATTCCTGTTAAGCCCAACATGGATTTTTCCACTTTTGCGAAGACATTTCAAGAGATAGTCAATATGGTTCTTCTTCTGACGGTCATTCAATGCATTGGGAAGTTTTCCAAACAGAAGCTTATCGATTTTGTCTCGGCGAAGTCTTGTATGATCATTTATTAATTTCAGTATTAGATCTTTATAATAATCATCATCGAATCCCTTCAGGTCGGTGTATTCAGCTTCCATATTAGTCAGCTGAGCGATTTTACGACTGATGATGATGTGAGGATGTCTACCCTCTATAAGTTTCAATTCTCTAAGCCTCATACGAGCGTCCTTGCTTATGGGCTTATTCCTCTGTACCCTGTCAAGCAGGAAAACTGTTGTCAAGTCAAGACTGCTATTTTCCATCAATGCAGTAGAATACTCTACATTGATAACCTGTCCCGGCATCACCATAATGACATGTGTGTCGGTAGAACTATCGTAATCGGGCATAGGAAGGTAGCGATTGCGCTGACGCTCATACATATCATGAATTCCGAAACCTTGACTGTCAACCATATTGAGATTAAGCATCGCACTCTTAAGAAACTCATTGCGATATCTTGTAGGGGTCTTTTCACCCTCTATGTAATCAGAATATTTACCTTCATAAAAAGACCCCGCGTTTTGAAACCGTACACTGTCAGCCGTCTCCGTGACCACAATACGTTCTTTCTTGGTATAATCCTGATGCATGATGCAATTATGCAGAGCTTCAAGAAGTGAACGCTGGTCATACTTGGACACCGGGGAAGGCAGCAATGCATTAGACGGAAAAATCTTTATCTGATAATTTCTTATTTCCTCGCGCAACTTTACAGCGGTAAGCAAGAATGGAGGATAGAATATTTGGGCAGCACGCTCTTCTCCGGTCTGAAGCTTCCATACCATCTCAGCCGGATGATTAATATAATGAACTGATTCTTCCTTGCCAAGCAGAAGCAAGGCTGTACGCGTAATCTTACCGTTTCTGGTCACTTTGGCTTTATCTAAAAACGTTTCTACGCTCCACTTACGAGCCTCATCCGCTCGTTTGGGGTATCGCTCACAATAACCATCCAATGCCTTTTGTATGGCATCTTCATCAAGATCTGTGTAATCAGCCTCTTCAACGACCTCTGCCGACCAATCATAATGCACAATCTCTTCGTTGAGAATCACATTCTCCCGCTCGGCGGTAAGTTCCACAAGTGAATCTCCTATTCTTTGCCATTTTTTCTTATGAGCCAATACCGGACGTCGAGGCAAATGTTTGGGGATATTGATAATCCATACCGTTTTGCCGGTATCTGAGGTGACAAACTCTTCCACGAACAGCCCCTCTGACGGAAGATTGGGACACATCTCCACCATCTTATATACTATTGAGGTGCTGTCAAAATTGAATTTCGACAAATCAGTTCCAACTATATCCAGCGTACCATCTTTCACTCCTATGACAAGATGTCCGCCGTCCATATTTGATATTCCTGATATGTAGGATATTACATCCTTATGCGGATCACTCGAAAATGAATTTCTAAGATTCTTCATTTCCTTCCAGTCGCATCCGGAATCCTCTTTTGGGAATCTCCCGAGCAGATATGTCTGTAATTCTTTTTCTGTCATTTTCTTGTTATCCTTGTTAAAATAGCGGAATATAATAAGTTGAAAAATAAGATATATTCGACTCCGCTTTGTGAATTTAACAATTTTTTCTTGTTAAATAAAAATATACCAATTCATTTGAAAGCGTCCCAATCGTCCATATAACTAAAGCCATAACAGCGTACTGAATCGCCAAGGATTTTCTATAATGTAATCAATGAGATTAGCAGATTTCGTCCTTTGCTTTACCTTTTTTCTTCATTGCTATCCGTCAGACGAATTCGCAGTCAAACGGGCTCGCATCAAAATCGGAGCGTAAATCAGGCTCAAAATCTTTGCCGAGTTGTTCTGCGAACCATTTACCAGTGTAGCCGGTTTCTGCCAATACCACTTTTATTCTATTTAGCTTTTGTCGTTCTATTTTTGTCCTCTTTAATTGATTCATTAAACTTGAACGCAAAGTTAGCTTATATAAGGAACTCGAACAAATTTAACAGTATGTTTTTGAGCATAATGCATACAGTAGAATGACATATGTATACTGATTGCGATTCATTCCGTACAAACTACTGTGACAGCTTATCGACGAAGAGACGATGTACTTTCTAATGCCACCCCTCACTCATACCTCACCAGGTAATAGCCGCCGGGGGCGAGGACGTTTTTTTGTGGGGCGGTTGAAGTTGTGCCATCGGGTAGGATTTGTCTTGCGCCATAGGGTAGGTCAACCGCGAGGGTCTGCGAATGGTCGATATCGAGGCTCACAAACATTACATACCGCTTGTCGCCGTTATGGAATTGCGACACCAACACGCCCGGGCCGTCGACACTCACAGTCCCAAACCCCTCTGGCAGTGCGTCAAGGGCTTTCGTGCCCTTGGGAACACGGCCTATGAACGACACATCGTCGACTTCAGCCCCGAGGAAAACCGGTGCAAGGGCCTGGATTTCGCGGTTGAGATTTTTAACCATATAGTACACATCGGTGCGTTTACCGGTCTCATCTATCGGTGCATGATGAAAATCCCAGCGTTTCGATGCCGGCTGCCAATAGGTGAAATACTGTATTCCCTGCGCACCGTAGGCAAGGGCGGTAAAGGCCTCGAAGCGCATGTGTGAATCGCCGGGTACCGGGTAGGGATGATGCGCCGTCGAAAGACAGAATGCCCAGAAAGGCATATTATGGCGGCGTGCTACCCTGCTCACGATTTCAAGATTCTCGAAATGCGGTTCGCGCCAATATACATGCCCGGTAGAATCGTCGCGGACTATCGGATAAAAGTCGTAGGAAATCAGCGGCAGGCGAACTCGCTCTACAAATCGCTCAACATAATCCTCGTAATCTACCGTGCCGAGTTCTTCGGCAGGCACCATTACAGGCAGCAGGTTGAGATACATCAGGCGGCTTGAGTCGGCATCGTAGATGCGGTCGCGAAACTTGCCAAGGTCATCGAAGCCGGCAGCTACGGGTTCGTCGCGCAGAAACCACCCGGCCACAACTTCATTGTCGCGGAAAAGGTCGACCGTCGCCTTGGTATCGCTGTAGAGAGGAGCCGAGCCTACTATCAGTTTCACACCGCTGCCTTCGGCTGCGGCAAGGGCTCGCTCTATCTGCTTGTTGCCGGTAAATGTAGAATACGAGATATTGAACCCTGCCTCGCGCAATTCATCGTAGCGCTCGCGGGTCTGAGCCGAATCGGGCAATATCGAGTACCACGCAAGTATCGGAAACTCGGGGCTTACCGGGTTGCGGTATACAGGAATGGATGAATAAGCGGCAGTTGCAACAAGCAGAGAGAGAATAAATAGAAGTTTCTTTAGATTCACGGTATTATTGAGAGAAGATTAGTGTTTTTCAAGCAGCGCATCGGGCGGAGCTATCAGATATAGCGTACGCTTCGCCCTGGTAACAGCTGTATACAGCCATCGGTATAGTCCCAGATTGAGAGCATCCTCGGGGATATAACTCAGGTCTACATACACATCGCTCCATTGTCCGCCCTGGGCCTTGTGGCAGGTTACCGCATAGGCATATTTCACATGCAGGGCCGTCCAGTAGGGGTCGGTGCGCAAAGCCCGCAGGCGGGCATCTACGGCGCGGTCGGCGTAAGGGCCGTTGTCGCCCATTAGACCGTAGTAGAGGGCGTTCCATGCTTCCTGCGATATGCCGGCTTCGGGCGAGGCAAGGCTGTCGAGCAATATTTTGATGTCGAATTCCACAGCCTGCGACCCAGGCACAGGCAGCGAGAGCCTTACATCGGCAAAACGTAGGCCGTAGGCAACTTCGGTGCCATATACGGCTTCGACTGTAAGGATATCGCCGTTGGCCACAAAGTCTATGCCGCCGACTTTTTTGCCGAAATAGTGGTTGCGCGACACGATAAGCATATCGTCGCGCATGATTTCTTCTTCGCGATATAGAACTTCGGTGCGGATTGCAGCATTGTAATCAGCCGCCCTGCGATTGCTAAGGGTTATAAGTATGGTATCGGAAATATCGTCGCCGTACGATGATGTCAGCATCTCGGGCAAGTCTTCGTGCCCTACTATCACCACATCGTCGGCCGGTCGCAGCTTCGGCACAGGCATAGTGCCTACCACACCCTCGGACTGACGTTTGTTGATAGCCGCCATGGTCTTGCGCAATCGCGTGGCATTGAACAATATGCCCGAGTCGGCAGCCTGGCGGGCCGTCTCGGTCAATGTGGCATGTGTCACCTTGAGGCCGAGGCGTCGAAGCACATCAGGGTTCATGGCCGGGCTGCGGTCGGAACCCACAGGTGGCAGCTGAGCCGTGTCGCCAATAAGAATCAAGCGGCAGCCTTCACCGGCGTAGACAAAGGTCACAAGGTCGTCGAGCAGGTTGTCGCCCTTGCCGTCGCCCACCCCGATCATCGATGCTTCGTCGACGATAAACACCGCGTCGCGGAGTTTATTCTCGGCCGGCATATGCACGTCCCAGCCGTGTGTTGCACCGTTGGGGTCGTGACGGTATATTTTGCGGTGAATGGTATAGGCAGGGAAGCCTCCGGCATTGGCGCTGAACACCTTGGCAGCACGCCCTGTCGGGGCAAGCAGCATCACCGGTCGCTTGTGCGCGGTTAGTGTCTTGACCAGGGCACCGGTTAGCGAGGTCTTACCGGTACCGGCATAACCGTTGAGCACAAACACCCCGTCGGGCCTCGCCCCTACCGCACAGAATCGCGACAAGGCGGCCACTACGGCCACCTGTTGGTCATTGGCTCGGTACGGCAGTGCAAGCAGCACCTCGGCGGCAAATTCCTTAGCGTCCATCACTCACGTTCAAATGGGTCGTATAGTGGCTCGATACCGGCTTCGCGTCCGAGTTTGAGCAGATATTCGAAAGCTGCATGGCGATTATCCTCGATTTCGCAATCTTTGATTGCCTGCTTCAGGTTCTTGGCAAAATATCCTACCTGAGGGCACTGGGGAAGGCCAAAAAGAGCCATAATCTCCGTACCGTCAACAGGGTTCTTACGGTTGCGCTCACGATCTTTGGCATCGGTGTCGCGGAATTTCTGTTCTACTAAATCGAAATTGGCAAGGTAGCGGGCCTTGCGGGCCTCGTCCTTGCTCGTTATATCGGCACGGGCCAGAATCATCAGGTCGGCAAGGTCTTCCTCTGCATAATTGGCAAGGCGGCGCACGGCGCTATCGGTAACTTCGTCTTCAACAAGGGCGATAGGCCGCATGTGCAGCTCTACAAGCTTGGCGACATAGCTCATCTCCGTACCAAGAGGAAACTTCATGCGGCGGAAAATTGTCTTTACCATTTTCGCTCCGATGAAATTATGGTTGTGGAACGTCCAGCCGCGCTCGGGGTCGAAATGCTTGGTCGCCGGCTTGCCTATATCGTGGAACAAGGCCGCCCAGCGCAGATACACATTGTCGGATGCCGCTGCCACAGCATCGAGAACCGCCATGGTATGGTAGAAATTATCTTTGTGCGCACGACCTTTTACTACCTCTACTCCCTTCATTCGGGCAAGTTCGGGTAAAATCAAAGCTAATAGCCCGCTCTCAAGCAGGTATGTCCAGCCAATCGAAGGCTTGGGCGACGCCATGATTTTGAATAGCTCATCCTTGATGCGTTCGGCAGTGATGATTTCGATTCGAGGGGCATTACGGCGCAAGGCGGCAAAGGTCACCGGGTCGATATCGAAATCGAGCTGCGTAGCAAAGCGTATACAACGCAACATACGCAGTGGGTCGTCCGAAAATGTTATATCGGGGTCGAGAGGCGTACGGATAATACGTCGCTCTATATCGCCGAGGCCGTCGTAGCGGTCTATAACCTCGCCGTAATTGGAGGCGTTGACCGATATGGCCATGGCGTTGATTGTGAAATCGCGGCGGGCAAGGTCGTCGTCGAGAGTGCCGTCTTCAACTATCGGGTTGCGCGACGAACGGTTGTACGATTCGCGGCGGGCACCGACAAATTCGAGTTCGGTCTTGCCACGATGCACCTGTGCCGTACCATAATTGCGGTATACTGCAAGTGTGGTTTTGGGGCCAAGAGCCTCGGCAACTTTCTGCGCCAGCTCTATGCCCGAGCCCACTGTTACAAAGTCTATATCTTTCGAAGGTCGGCCGATAATAAGGTCGCGGACATAACCGCCTACGACATAGCATTCGCGCTCCATCGCATCGGCGACCTCTCCTACCGTGTGAAACACCTTCGACTTCAGTTTAGCCTTTAGATTCATAGTGTGCAAAGTTAGCACATTTTTTTGAAACCTTGCCCCACCACGCACGAAAATAAAGTCATGCCTCGCACCTGATGCCGGCATCGACTATATGCTTATAAGCCGCTATAGTATATTGTTTATCAGAGAACAAATTGCTTTTTCGAGGAGACCATGCCCGTAATTTGGCATATATTTCATCAACTGAAGCTGACGGGTTTTCAGTCATTAGATAATCGATCGAAGATAGTAGTTCCAGGCTAAAGTCGTCCCAGTTGTCTTTAAGAAACTCACACGTGCGATATACTATGTCGCTGAGCATAATATTCTGTTCGACATAGCGACGCACTTCATCCATTCGTTCATGCATGATGTCGAAAGGCTCAAACGGTTTTTTAGTCATGTCGGCAAAACCTCGTACATAGGCACCATCGATGTGATGCAACATATGACGCACCGAATCGCAATAAGGACCGTATATGTAAGGTATAAATCTCAAATTAAAGATATTGACAGCTCCGAACCTTTGTAGAAAATACACCGATTTGACTGCAGTGAAAGCTGTTGCATCATATCCCTCTTGTTGCATACGGTCAAGCATATATACCAGCAGAGCCCTTGCCGGGGTCAGCTTTACATCTTTATCCTGAGTTTCGGCTACATGGCCGGGCTCGAACACGTATATCATGCAGTCGACATTGCTCAATTTATCAACAATCAGCTGCCTGACTTTCGGCCATTCAAGACCGCCATTTCCGGCACCAAGTGGAGGAATTGCAATGCTCTTTATTCCATAATGACGGATAATCTCTACCAGATTGTCAAGTCCCTTTTCGATAAATACATATTGCGACGGATAACGCCAGTGTTTCTTTGTCGGAAAATTAATAACCAGCATATCCTGACCTCTCCATTTCTCATGTACAACCAGAGAATTACCAATGTCGATAGTTTTATTACGACACGCCTGCTGATAAATGATAAAATTATTGCTGAATCGTTCCTTGAACTGCAACGCAATGCCTTTACCCATCACCCCCATAAGGTTGACGGTATTAACAATGGCATCGACCTGCGCATTAAATATGTCGCCTGTAACAAAACGAATCATAATAATATCAACATGTCCTGTTTAGGACAAACAATAATATGCTTTGCAAAGTTAAATAATTTTGAATAATAATATTATTAAGACTCGTTAAAAATATGCGTTGGGGTCTACTCTAATCTCACATTGAACGCCATAGCTAATCAACTTTGTCTTTGCGATTTCATTATAGCAACCCAACATGACTATATGTTCCGCTGGGATGTCAGAGCCAACTAAAAACTCAGCTTGTTTACGTTCTCGTGTTATATAATCATAGCCCCAAGCATTATTTCGTATTGCATCTATATCAAGTATATTATCTATCCTGTCTATCGAATCTTTACCATAAAACCGAGCCTGCTTATTAACCGCATGCCTGTCAGAAAAGAAAAACTCGTACTTATCGTCTTTTATAATCGAATCAAGTTTAACTACCAGATAAACAATATTTTCTGCTGCCACTTTTTCTACATTATATCCATGCTGTATATTGTAAAGCATCGGCATCCTCACATAAAAATAGAATGGGATGTAATCACCTGGAGTAAATTCTTCTCCTTCGACCGTACGTACAACTTTCAACGATCGTTTCTGTATGATTGTAGGATCGCCTATTGATTTATAGTTAGCATTAGCGTTATCAGATAAACGATGAGTTATACCATACTTCAAAATATGTGGTATATTATCGATATGAGTCATTCTATATATGTAGTTCATAACTATTTAAACTTGTTTGTGATTTAATTTTATAAATATCTAAAAAATAAAAACTATTATCTAAACCTTAAAGCGGACCTCTAAAGAGCCTTCACCCAGGTGGCTCGTTTCCAGGCGTATTCGAGGGGGGCCGCGTTATAACGTTTGGTTAGAAATGCAAACAAAACTCTAAATACAAAAATTATATATTCAAGTTGTTGATAGAAATCTAATCACCTACAAAGTTAGCAAAAATATGTCACAAAATACCGGCTTCGTGCCAGTTCGACATATCATATACCTTGGCATCTGTCGGCACCGTGGACACTGTCACACCTCGGGCCTTGGCCTTCAAGGCTATGAGCGCTCCTATGCTTATCTTTTCGGCAAGGCGTTTCTGCAGGGCCTCGATTGACGCAAGGTCGAGGCCGGCAAGGGTGCGGTTGTTGTTGGCAGCCTCGAGCCACAGTATTTTACGCGCATGCAGATCGAGGATTCCGAATACCATGCCGCGGCTGAGCGACATTGCGCCGACCGTAACCATATGGTCTACGTCGGCAGGATTATAGGCCACACCGGTTTCATTGTCTACCTTCATCGGATACTCGCTGCTCATCCACCCCACAATCACGTCGGGAGAAAGTTTGGGTACAGAGTAGGCATTGGTGGTAAACACAGCATAGTCCAAACCATTACTTAGCAGCTCGGGAATATCAAGCTCGATATACTCGGCTGCGCCTACCTTGTCGGGGATGCGCTGTATATCGCCGCTATGAATTGCACCATACCCGTCAAGGTTGTAATAGGCAATATCTACCTTCTTGTCCTTGCCTACGAGCAGGCAGCTCAAGTCCATATCGAAGTGCATGGCGGGCATGCCGACTCCCCAGTGCATAAACACGCGCACCTTGTCGCCTTTGACATCGAATTTCTGACCAGGAATAGCCGACCCACTTACGGCAACCGAATTTCCACGGTCGCCAACAGGTACCGGACATTCATAAAGATCCCGATCTATATACACCTTATCGCCCGGCAGAGGCTCCTGAGTGCTATAGATATCATAGAGAGCCGTCAATACTACTTGCTGTAACTCCAGTGCGATATCGCGTCGCTCTGCCTCCGACAGGCGTGAGATACCGGGATTATAAGGCAGGACCTTGACCCGTCCGCTTGGTAGCACCACATGGCGCTCGGGCATCGTGGGCAGGAAATAACCCGGCACCGCATTATAGAGCGACACGAGCAGACGTACCGGTAATTTCGTCGCTACTTGAGCAAAAGCCTTGCTTACAGGCTCCATACCGAAATCGAGAACGGTATCGAACAGACAACGCGCAAAAGCCCCGGGGCGCTGGCGCAGCAGCGTAAGCATCCGGTCGAGGTTGCCGCTCATACGTGCCTTGTCGACTTCGCCGCTCCACACGCAGTAGTCCTGGCGATAGAAGCGGTCGAGAACCTCGCTGAGTTTTTCGAGGCCGCAGCGACGCGCCTGGTCGTTAAGGCGCAAGGCCCTGATGAAGCGCACCCACATCTGGCGATAGGGATGCATATTCACGCAGATTTCCTCGGCGCTCATGTCGAACGACTCGAAGCGAAGAGCCACAGCGCGACCGGTGGCGCGGTTGTAATGAAGTTTGAGCTCCATCTCGCCTACATTGTCGTCAAGGGTAATGAGACTGTTTCTATAATATGATTGGCAGAATTTTTTCTCATCTGCCGGACGAGTGATGCGCAGGCGGCCTGTTTTCATCGACCACAGCAGTCGCAACATATCGGCCGGAGTCTTGGCAAAATCGGCAAACCGCATGTCGCCGAGTCCAAGGAATTCCGCACCTACAAGGGCGCGGGTCTCGGCGCAGGGTATCTCGTCGAAGTCGACGAAGAAATCCGCCGGGAGGCCCTTGACAAGTTTTTTCAAATGATCGGCCATAGTCGCGTCGAGCGGCGTAGGCATGGCCAGCAACTTGGCGGCCTCTTTCTCGGCATCCTTCTGCGTCCAGCGGTGCAGCTCTGTCAGGGTGGCAGCATCATGAATCTCGAGATTGGCCTTCGCCGATACAAACGATGTGCCGCAGAAGGGGCAACCGGTATAGCGCGAAAGGTCAAAAACACCGTCGGGGATAAAGTGTCCGCACGGCAGCGTGGTGCCATGACCGCGAAATTCCGGGTCGACATTGGCCAGGGCCGTGACAAAGAAGTTTATAAATGACACACCGGTAGGCCTTGTATTCCATTCGCGGGTGAGCGCGGCCCAGTTGGCATCGGTACGGTAAACCTCGCGGATGAGCGCGTCGATAGCCGAAATATCATCATCGCCGAGGGCATTGAGATGATGCAGGGTATCCTCGTCTACGCAAAGGCCGTGTTTATTGAGCACTACAAGCAAGGCTGCTGCGGCGGGGCTAAGCTCCGACGACACGGCATCACCGGGCAGGTAGAGGGCATTGTTGGCAAAGGCAACTGATAGGAGAGCGGTGTTCATATTTATTCAAAAAAAATAGGGCAATCGAACGACTGAAGAATCCATGATAAATCGAGGAGTAAGCCGTTCTTGGCCCTAATTAATAATATTTTCTAAGCTGTGACTTCCGAAAAAACTGTATCGAAAGCCCGGCTTCTACTTGCTATACGCGGTATTCATATTTTTTCGGCAAAAAATGCATCGAAAAAGAATTATTTTTGATTATAGCGCGATAATCAGTCCATTCTCACCGGTTGCTCGGGCGCGGTAGTAATCTTCCGTCCGCCGGTGGCTGTGACGATATAGGTGTTTTCTATACCGGCAGCACCGATATTCGGTATCACAAATTTTGGCTCGAGGGCGATTACGTTGCCCACCTCGAGTATATCGCGCGACCTGGGCGCTATCACCGGCAGCTCGTTGATTTCGATGCCTACGCCGTGGCCGACAAATCCGGCCTGGCTGCGGTGACCCATAAAGTTATCGCCCAACCCGGCTTCCTCGGCCATAGAGCGGGCCTTGGCATAGAGGTCGCAAGCCTTTGCGCCGGGCAGCATCATCGCCGCGAGGGTATCGCAGATTTCAGCCGACAGGCGACAGGCTCGGGACGCTTCGTCGTCGAGTTTGTCGATATAGAACATTCGGGTCATATCGGTCATATAGCCGGTAAAGTTGCCGTTGACATCCACCATAACCGGTATTCCGGGCTTGATCAGTGTGCCGTCGGCTCCGACCGGCAGCGACGGATTCAGTCCGCGCCCGCCCATGGCAAAGTCGTAAGGCGAAGGCTCGTCGGAATTATGCCCGGTGAGTACGTTGCCCATAAAAATCTCCATGGCATCACCGGCGATTCTAAATATACCAAGGCAACCTTCGCGTCGCGACAAGGCCTCGATTGCAATCTGCAGGTCGATATCGGTCATACCTTCCTGATAGAGGCGGGGTATGCGCTCGTAGACATACGAATGCTTCTGACCCGAGCGGATTATCATTTCAAGCTCGGCATCGGTCTTTACCGACCGCGCACTGCGTATTATCGGCGACACATTGGCCTTGGGGCTGTCCATTCCGAAAGACTTGGCAAGGCGGCAGGCATCGCCAAAACTGAGGCTGTCGAGTTCGATGCCGACCTCTGCGGGCACGTCAATACCGGCCTTGGCAAGGTGCCCGGCAATCTCCTCGGGTTTGCGGATATGGAAAAGCACTCCGGGTTCGTCGCTGCGGAGTGTCGACGGCTGGCGAACGAAATAAAGCACACGGCCACTTTCGGCTGAAATATACACATAACCGCGAAAGACCCGCCCTGTGAGATAATAGAGGTTGGCATTGTTGTGCACCAACGCCGAGGGTATACCTTTTTGGCGCATGGCTTCGACAATACGGCTCACACGCAGGTTCTGTTCGTGCATGCCGAGCAAATTGATCTGTAAATAATCTACGGGTTCTTTCATCGTCTATTAATATTTTTGGTCAGCCGGGATGTGCCATTTTTCCAGCATCCTTAAAAACAACGTTTAACGGGGCAGAAAAGTTATACCTACCTGCTCGATTCCTTCAATAGTATCGAGGCGCATGATATGGCGCACCTGTATCCTTTGCCCGAGATGCAGGGGTATTCCGGTAGCAATGGTATCTACAACCTGCAACGACGGGCCTGTGCCGCTGCCTCGCCAGTGACCGTACATGTCGGCAAGAATCACATTCAGCGTATCAGGGCGCGAAAGGCTGTCGGCAAGGTCATAGTTTATCTCGAGCCACAGGTTGCGATATTCATAGCCATGGGTGTGACGCACGGTAAGCAACATATCGCCGCGGGGCGCTACACTGTCGCGAAGCGTGTCTACGGCAAAGGTCAGCGGCGAAGCATAGTCCCAACGTGTTCCGGGCATCGAGGCAAACGATGAGAAATAATTATCGTCGCCGTTGCCATAATATCCGTCGATACTACACGAGGCCAACAATGCGATCACGCATACACTAAGACTGCGGAGTATTGTCAGTGCCTTTGTCATTGCCTGGTTTCTTTTTGGGCTTATGGCGTGGTTTGCGCTGTTGCTGTCCCTGCGGGCGCGGTTCTTTGGGCTGTTGCTGTCCCTGTGGGCGCTGTTCTTTGGGCTGCTGCTGTTTGGGCTCGGCAGCCTCGTCCTGTGCAGCAGCCTTTTTAGCCGGTTTGCGACGCTTTTTCTTTTTACGGTCGAAGCGCGACAGGTCGTCCTCGTCGCTGAGAACGTCGCCGAAATCGCTGCGGGGCTTGCCTTTTTTCTCGCCCTGGTCTGCGGCAAGGCTCAGTGGCTTCTCGCCCGATTTGTTAAGCTCGATTACCTCGAAAACCCTCTGTGCAGGTATCGTAACGAGGTTCACAGCCATATTCTTGTCGGTCGAATAAGTAACCAGGCGGTTGAAGATGTCGCTCTTGAAGTGGAAATACGTAGCATCGGCAGTCTCGAGCCTTACATCACGCGGAGGCATACGCCGCGAGGCTTCGACGTAGGCATCGACCTCGAAGTTGAGACAACATTTCAGCTTGGCGCATTGTCCGGCGAGCTTCTGAGGGTTGAGCGAAATATCCTGATAGCGGGCGGCGCTGGTGGCTACCGACACAAAATTGGTCATCCACTGCGAGCAGCACAATGGCCGTCCGCAAGGGCCGATACCGCCTATGCGACCGGCCTCCTGGCGGGCACCGATCTGCTTCATCTCGATACGCACCTTGAAGGTTTCGGCCAAAATCTTGATAAGCTGGCGGAAGTCTACACGTTCGTCGGCGATATAGTAGAAAATAGCCTTATTGCCGTCGCCCTGGTACTCTACGTCGCCAATCTTCATATTGAGGCCGAGGCTTTCGGCTATCTTGCGGGCGCGTATCATGGTATCATCCTCTCGAGCCTTTGCCTCCTCGAATTTCTCGATGTCGGCAGGCTTGGCGAGGCGGAATACCCTCTTGGGCTCGGGTGTATTGCGCCCTGCCGAGCGCTTCATTCGCAACTCGGCAAGAGCTCCGGTTAGGGTAACGGTGCCAATATCATGGCCGGGCACAGCCTCTACGGCCACAAGGTCGCCGGTGCCCAGCGGCAGGTTGGTGGTATTGCGGTAATAGCCTTTGCGCGTATTCTTGAACTGCACCTCTACAATGTCGCTCGCAGCCTTGTCGCCGGGGATATCGGCAAGCCAGTCGAAACTGTGCAGTTTGCCGCGACGGCAGTCATTGTTGCTACGCGACGAATCCTTAGCCGCTTCCGGTGTTTCAGATTCGGAGGGCTGAACATTATCCCGGGCGGTAGTGTCCTCGGGCTGATCCCGGTATTCGGAATCGCTCCTGTTTTTGTCCTTGGCCATGGCTTATTTGGCAAAGCTTACCGAACGAGTCTCGCGGATTACGGTAATCTTCACCTGGCCGGGATATGTCATCTCGTCCTGTATGCGGCGGGCTATTTCGGCAGAGAGTTTTTCGGTTTCGGCATCGTCAATCTTATCGGCACCGACAATTACGCGCAACTCGCGACCGGCCTGAATGGCATAGGTCTTAAGTACGCCGGGGTACGACATTGCCAGTTGCTCGAGGTCGTTGAGGCGCTTGATATAAGCCTCTACAATCTCGCGGCGGGCACCGGGACGGGCGCCGGAAATGGCATCGCACACTTGTACGATAGGGGCAAGGAGCGAGGTCTGCTCTACCTCGTCGTGGTGGGCGCCGATAGCATTGCAGATTTCGGGTTTCTCCTTATACTTCTCGGCAAGTTTCATACCAAGCAGTGCGTGGGGTAGTTCGGGCTCTTCATCGGGTACTTTGCCGATATCGTGGAGTAGGCCGGCGCGGCGGGCTTTCTTGGGGTTGAGGCCAAGTTCCGAAGCCATAACGGCGCAGAGGTTGGCTGTCTCGCGAGAGTGCTGCAGCAGGTTCTGGCCGTAGCTCGAGCGGTATTTCATCTTGCCTACAAGGCGTATGAGTTCGGGATGTAGACCGTGTATGCCGAGATCGATAGCTGTGCGCTGGCCGGTCTCGATGATTTCCTGTTCGATCTGCTTGCGCACCTTTGCCACAACCTCCTCGATGCGTGCAGGGTGTATGCGGCCATCGGCCACAAGCTGGTGCAGGGCAAGGCGGGCAATCTCGCGGCGTACGGGGTCGAAGCCCGACAGCACAATAGCCTCGGGGGTATCGTCTACGATGATTTCAATGCCGGTAGCGGCCTCGAGGGCACGGATGTTGCGGCCTTCGCGACCGATGATGCGGCCTTTGATTTCGTCGCTGTCGATATGGAACACCGTCACCGAGTTCTCAATAGCTGTCTCTGTGGCCACTCGCTGTATCGACTGTACCACGATGCGGCGGGCCTCCTTGTTGGCGGTCAGCTTGGCATCGTCCATTATATCGTTGATATACGATGCCGCGGCTGTCTTGGCCTCGTCTTTGAGGCTTTCGATAAGTTTTTCCTTTGCTTCGGCCGACGACAAGCCCGATATATGCTCGAGCAGGTCCTGAGCCTGGCGCTGCATCTCATCGAGCTGTGCCTGGCGGTTGTTTACCACCACCTGCTGAGCTTCGATATTCTGGCGCAAGCCGTCGAGTTCGTTGCGCGTGCGCTGGTTTTCGCTCTGCTGCTGGTTGAGTTGCAGCTCGCGCTGTTTCATTTTGGCCTCAACCGACTGCAGTTTCGACATTTTCTGAGATGCTTGTTTCTCCGCATCCGAGGTAATCTTCAGCGCTTCCTCGCGTCCTTCGAGCACCTTGTCGCGTTTCAGGTCTTCGGCCTGGCGCTCAGCCTCGGCCACTATCTGCTTAGCCCTTGTGTCGGCCATGCGGCGTTGCATTATCAAGGTCACCACGGCACCTACGGCGGCGGCAACGATAGCAACGGCGATGTAATACAATATCATTTATCTGTGTATCAAATGAATGTGAATAAAAAAGCGCACATCCCCTAACATTCGACCGTAATAGCCGAAACAACAAGGAAGGTGCGGCAAAAAATAATCTCGGCGTGAGAGCCATAGAGGCTTGCGCAGCCGATAAAGGCGGTTGGGCAGCGGGGCCCGAGGAAACGCCGGCTAATCGGTGCCGGCCAGTAGGGTGTCGATACGTTCTTCGAATGACTGCAGTAGGCTACGCTGCTCCTGTACCTGACGTGTCTGACGGTACAGCATATCGGCATAATACAATGCAACCTTGGCAAGCGCCACATTGGGCGTATCGCCTGAGCTGCCATATATCAGGTTCTTGCAGTTTTCGTTGATGCGCTCTATTATCGAGCGGTAGAACGACTCTTCGTTCTCCTTGACGGGTAGCTTGAACGGTTCTACTCCGACTATGTTTACTGTTATTCTGTGTATTTTCGACTGTTCCATCGGGGTCAGGTCGCTGGGCTAAACATCCTTCATCAGGTCGGCGACGCAGGCGTCGATTTCCCGCACTAAATCCGACAACATGGCGCGGGCGCGGACGGCGCTTTCGGTATCAGGGGCGATGGCCGACGACAACCGGAGAGATTCTAATTCTATCTCCAATTTCTCTATTCGTGCACGGGACGCGGTGAGTTGCGCCTGCAACTCTAACACTTCTTCCCGCAATCGATCGTTGTCGGCGCGTAAGGTGGAATACCGCGTTACAAGCAGTTCGGCCTTATGTCCCAGACGGGTCAGTTGCTCCGAGAGTTCCGTTGCCATTTTGTCAAATTTTTACAAAAGTACACCTTTTTTCTTAATGTGCAAAATTTGACATTATTTTTTAGTCATTTATTTTGCCCCAAGAAGACACCCCCTACAAATAGCCCGTATGTTTTATGTCCTTATGCCCAAAACTGCCAACAAAAGCATTATACATTATGCATCATTAGTGGTGAAATATATTGCCATTTAGTTAAAAATTTAACATACTGGCTCTAACACATTGATTTATATGATTGTTCATCTTATACGATTATTAATAGATATGAATCATGGACAATCAGATAAAGA
>Ga0209064_1001244_pt1 | contig 42754 bp, 53 predicted proteins | sample Inofromicrocosms_FD_187498 | JGI IMG/M metagenome (GOLD analysis project Ga0209064, IMG submission 187498) | Mouse cecum microbial communities from Vienna, Austria - Inoculum for glucosamine and mucus D2O microcosms (SPAdes) (version 2) | ecosystem: Host-associated > Mammals > Digestive system >... | reverse complement strand
CCCAGCGCGAAGAAGCCGGGCGTGGCCTTGATGCCGACATCAACGACTCCAATGCCAACGGAATAATCACGAATGATACCGCTGAACGCTTGCAGAATGAGCGCGACTATGCACAGGCACTCGTTGACACCAAACACGCAGCCCTTGAAAGCGCGAACATGCAGAAAGCCGCAAGTGACCAGCTTGTAGAAGCTGCGGAAAGACGTGTTGAGTCTGCAAAAGAACTGATGGAGATGGCAGAAGCCGCCGGCGATGCCGACGATAAGAAAGCCGCCGCCGAAGAATACATGGCCGCAGTTGAAGAGCAGGCTTCCGCTATTACCGCCCAGCAGTCAGCAGCCGAGGGCGTGAATACAGCCGAAAAGGAACTGAACGGCGCTATTACCGCACAACAGGCCGTGCAGAAGCAGACAGCCACAGCCGCCGTCATCGGCGAAACTACCGCGACTACCGCCAACACTGCGGCCACAAACGTAAATACCGCCGCTACCAGTCGCGGCACAATCGTGACCGCCCTTGCGACTGCAAAAGATAAGGCGTTGACAATCGGAAAGTATGCGCTGACTGCGGCCACCAACGCCTGCAAGAACGCATGGAATAGCCTCAAGGTCGCTTTTATGACCAATCCCTTCGGCATGATAATTACCGCCCTGACAACCGTCATAGGTCTTTTTATGACCTTTAAGAATGAAACCGAGGAAGCAAGCGCAGAGATGGAGCGTTTCGGTGAAGCAGCCAACAAGACCAAAAGCAATGTCAACACCCTTTATTCTGTACTTGAGTCAGTCAATAAAGAAAGTAAGGTCTATAAGGATTCGGTAGATGAATTGCTTAAAAGTGTCAGGGAGTATGGAATACAAGTTAAGGACGAGCAAGATTTACTGAACCGTCTTAATGAAATCCGCGCACAACACATCGCCCTGATTGAAAAGGAGGGCGAAGCGCGACAGATTGCCAACCGAATAGCTTCTTATGAGGAAGATAAGAAAAAGCATGGTGATGATTTCATTAAGGAGATGGCTGAAAGCATCGAAGATGAAAGCAAAAAGGATGCAAAGGATAATGCAGAACGTTTTGCCCGTATCATTGCTGACACCGTTGATAGGAAGAAAGCAGAACTTTTGCCCCTTGTGAATAAGCTTGAGCAGCTTCAAAAGGAGTATTCCAACGAATCCGCAAAGGGTGAGTATGCAAATCAGGCTCGCATGGCTGAACTTCATCAGCGTATCGCATCGCTCCAAACCAACATCGCAAAGACCGCAAACGAGGAAGCGAAGAATTACGCTAAGGCTATGGGTATGGCCGAAGATTACATCCTTGACATTAAGGACACTTCCAAGTTGGTAGGTGAACTTACCAAGCAGATAACCACTGCCGATAAGTTTATCACCCAGACAAAGGCTAATGCAAAGGCTGTGAATGATGCCCTTGAGCGAACAAAGGATGCCGCTCCACCTGTGGATTATTCAACGTTTGATTCTCAAAAACTGACAACGGAACTTACCAAAGTTTCAAAGGCGGTGGATGAAATCAATAAAACACCGGTTAAACCACTTGCAGACCCGATTGATATTCACGCACTGATAGAAACTGCACAGAAAGCGGAAGAAAAGATTGGTGACGTGGATAAGGCTTCTGCAACGCCCACAACTGATAATTCATCACTTGATGAAACCGCTCAGAAAGGGGAAAAGGCAGAAGATAAAATCAAGGATATTGACAACACTGTCGCAACGCCCTACATCGATACCAAATATCTTGATATTGCGCTTTCCAAACTTGACAATATCAAAGTATCGCTTTCAGAGGTTGGCGGTCAGGTATTGAATACATCCGGTGCAGAACGTCAGCAACTTCAATCCCTTATCGCGAAGTATGGCAAGGATGGAAAGATTGCATCCGGCACAAAAATGTCAAAAGAAGATGCGGCTCTCTATAATCAAATTGTCCGCAATGCTCGTCTGCGTAGTAACTTCAATCTTGATGGCACTAAATACAAACTTAATTCCGAACAATCAGCCATTCTCCAGCAGTTCATCGACCGTTATGGAACTTCTTTGAGTGAATCCAAAATGTCGGATGTTGACAAGCGACTTTATCAGCAGTTGAAGAATGACCTCCGAGTAGGCGCATATAACGCCAATAAGAATAATCAGACCGGGGCGATGAAAGCTATTAAGGAAGCTCTTGAAACGCAGATTAAGACGGCTAAAACTACCGAGGAATTTGATAACATCCGCAAGTCTATCAACTCGCAGATGCAAAAGGTTGACCAGTCCAGCGCGTTGTATAAATATTATCAACAGCAACTCAATGCCCTTGACAAGCGCGATAAGTCTAAAAAGGGTGGTAAGAAAGGCGGTGGCGGTAGTAAGGATGACCCCAAGCAGAGGGCATACGAACTTCGGAAGATGCGTCTGGAGGAGGAACGTCGTACCGCTGAACTTTTGCAGGAAGAAAGAAACAATCAGCGTGAACTTGAAATCGCGCAGATGGAGGATAATTCCGAAAAGGAAATAGCCACCATCAAATTCACTGCCGAAAAGAAGCGTCAGGCTCTTTTGAAAGAAGCCGAAAGGGAGGCGCAGACCCTTGAAAAGAATGCCTTACAGGAATGGCTCAAGGGCGGCAAAGGTCGTAAGGAATATCAGTATTACGCGCAATTCTCCGATGAACAGTTGAAGAAGATGCGCGAAGACTGGCTTACACAGGCTAAAGAAAACATAGGTTTTGAAACGCAGAGTCAGTTGATTGATGTCAATGAATCAACCGACCTTGAAGCAAGATTTAAGGAAGACTTCGCGGCTATGCGCGATTATCTAAAAGAGTTTGGGTCTTTCCAGCAGAAAAAACTTGCTATTGCAGAAGAATATGCTGAAAAAATAAGAAACGCCCAAAGCGAGGGCGAGCGTCTTGCCTTGCAACGGCAGCAGAAAGCTGAGGAAGAACAGTTTGAATCAAAGGCCGTGATGAATCAGATTGACTGGTACACCGTCTTTGATAACGTCGGCGTTATCATGCGCGGTCAGCTTGAACCGCTTTACGAGCAGTTGCAGAAATATGTAAAGACCGAGGCTTTCCGTCAATCCGGCGCAGAGAATCAGCAAGCCATCATTGAAGCAATGGAAAATATGCGTCAGCAGCTTGGCACTAATCAGACGTGGCAAGACTTATCTTCATCCCTAATGGCTTACCAGAAAGCCCTTGACGACCTGCGAATAGCCACCGAAAACGATACGCGGGTGACTGCCGAATTGAGCCGTCTTACAAATACACAGACGGAAGCACAGCGAAATCTTGAAATGATACGCAATAACCCTGAAACGTCACCGGAACAATTAAGGGCTGCACAAGAGGCTTACGAAAATGCGACTATTGCGGTCAACAACTACGGCACAACAGTAGCAAATTCCAGTCTTGCATTACAACAGGCGCAGAACACGGTTAAGAGTTCTGGAATGATGTTGTCGCAGACCGCAAAGAACGTCATCAAGCCAGTCAGCAAGATTTATACATTCTTGAGTAATTCCGGCTTTTCACAGTTGGCTGACCTTTGGGGCGCATTCGACTCCTTAAAGGGTGCTATTGATGGTCTGAAAGGCTTATCGGCTTTTGAGGAAGCATCTAAGGCGATTACCGACCTTAAAGATGCCGCCGCAGAGGGCGCAGAAGCATTTGCATCCGCACTTGAAGACTCGCCACAGCTAATCAAGGATGCTATGACAAAACTTGGGCTTTCCTTTGAAGATTTCAGCGATTCAGCATCCGGTGCCGCCGATAAATTGTCAAGTGAAATCACAGGTGTGGTTAGTGAAGCCGGGGATGCAGTGAGCGAAGCCTCGCAAGCAGTTGGTAGCATGGCTAAAGGTCTTGGAAAGGCTGGACTTATAGCTGGACTTATAGCTTCTATTCTTAAAATACTTGATATTCTTAAAGATGGATTAGGGCCACTTATTACAGCGATTCTTGATTCAATCCTTAATGCTATTTCAGGCATTATCGGCAACATACTCAACTTCAAGGAGGGTCTTTTCCGTCAGATTGGCGAAAGCCTTTACAAAGGCATCCTCGGCATCTTCAAATCAATCTTCACACTTGGCGGTTGGTTTGATTGGTGGGGTAACGGCGAAAGCGACAAGCATCTTGAGGAAGACATTGAACGTTTGACCGCTACTAACGAGGCACTTCGCAAGGCCGTGGATAATCTTGCCGATGAAATGCGGGATGCCGCCACTGCCGATATGGGCGCACTATATCAGCAGCAGAAAGGCGATATAGAAAAGGCGATGAAGAATACTCAGGAAATGATGTCACGTTCCGGCGCGGCGTATTCTAATGGCTTCTTGGGTATTGGAGGACACAAGTCTTCAAACCATAAGATAAATAAGGGCATGAGCGGCGATGATTGGTCGCGTATTTCTGCTATCGTAGGCAAGTCGGTGCGCAGTGCCGGTGACTTCTGGAATCTTACTTCCGAGCAGATGGCAAAGGTTGCACAGAGCGCACCTGACCTTTACGCCAAAATTAAAGGTCTTGCCGATGACGGCCACAAGGATGCCGCGCAGTTCATGGATGAATACATCGAATACTACAAAGAACTTGAAGAGCTTGAGAACGCATTCCGTGAGTCGCTGACTGACGTGTCGTTTGATAGCGTCAAGGACGAGTTTAAGTCGATGCTTCTTGACATGGAATCTGATAGCGAGGACTTCGCCAACAACTTTGAAAAGATGATGCAACAGGCCGTTATTAACAGCCTAATGAACTCCAAGTACAACGAAAAGCTCAAGCAGTGGTATGAAGACTTTGCCGCCGCTATGGATGACCAAGATGGTCTTACCGCCGCAGAGCAGGAACGCTTGAAGCGCGACTGGGATAACATCGTAGGCGATGCCGTCAATGACCGCAACAATCTTAAAAAGGCTATGGGCTGGGATGGCTCATCCGAGCAGCAGTCATCAAGCCGAACACTTGAAGGAATGTCACAGGACACCGGCAATGCGATTGAGGGCAGACTTACGGCGTTGCAGATAGCCGTTGAATCTATCCGTGCAAACGAGAATCAGCACACATTATCGCTTGCTGACATGACTGACGAATTGCTCCAGATAGCGATGGAATATAGCCGCTTCAATGTTCATCAGGACAACATCGAGCGTCAGCTTGCAAAGATTTACATCGAATTGCAAACCATCAGCGAGAATACTGGCGCGATTGTGAAGCCGATACAGACCATGCAGGCTGATATAGCGGAAATCAAAAAGAACACGAAAAATATCTAATATGGCAACATTACCCGACATAAGAATAAACGGAAGCAGCACCGTATATCAAGACTACGGTGTGCGCATGGGCGATGGCTTTCTGGACGCACTAACCGAGCCACTATCGCTGAAAGAGAACATAGAAAACGAGTCAAGACTTGAACACGGCAAGCGCGTTGTCGTGGAAGAAACGCCCAAATTCGCGTCGCGTGATGTCATACTTGACTTCACTATTACCGGCACGACTCCGGACGACTTTCGTAGAAAGAAAAACGCCTTTCTTGCCCTGATGTATAAGGGTGTAATCACATTGCAAGTCCCGAAAGAGAGCGATGATGTGTACCATCTGATATATCGTGGCAAAGGGTCGGATTATTCCATGAATCCACAGCGCACTTTCTGCCACATGATGCTCAAGTTTGAAGAGCCAGACCCAAGCAATCGCACCCTGTAACCACATAGACGCAGAATTAAGGGCGGTCGGTATAAAAACCAATCGCCCTTAATTTTATTCCGTAATGTCTATATCAAGTCGCTTTTGCACTATTTTCGGCACAGCTACGACTGCTGACAATTCTATGTAGAATCCTTTGGAATTATACTGGTCATCCTTGATTTCGCAAATAATCAATCCTTGCCTGATAAGTTCCTTAACAAAGCTAACCAAGATGGACTCAATGCCATAATTAACTGCAAACTCAGAGCCGGAGGACAGGCCACCATCATTGAGAATCTTCATGTATTCTTCCACGCCGTCGGACGCTATCTGTGGGATTCTGGGGAATGTCCTTAATTCGCTTTTCCGCATACCATAACGGGCGCGTACCATTTGCGGCGAATCATACTCACGGATATTAACCATAATGTCGCGCAATCGCTTTTCTTCGGCTTCCGCGAATAGCTGAATCGGCTTTATGTATCTGAGTTCATCCATTGGCTTTCTTCCTTTTGTTTTGACGATATGCCCACTTACCGAGCCAGCACATCCACACAAGCGTTGCACCCTCAAGAATCATAATAACATAGTTTTCCTGATAGATGGCTTTAATAACGTCTGCTGTCATCTGTATGATAGCGAAGACTATGGCACATAGCCATACCTTGAATCCTTTTAACTGCATGACGTTTTAAGTTTATCTAATTCCATTTTCAGCATAATACAGTAGTTTGCCATGTCAAGCAACGTGTCTTCCGTTGTTTCATCGGTTACAAGTGCTTGCTCGCCTTTAATAAGGTTCTTGAGGCGATTGAATTTGTGCATGATGGGTGCGAAGCCGATAACCGGGCCGGTGGTCGCCCCAAATTCCTGTACTGACTCGGAGAATGAATTGCCGTAGTCGTGGTTCTTGGCGATGAATTTCTGCGTCATGTTTTCCACGATAGCCTTATACCGGCTAACGTCTTCATTGACGATGCAGTCTGCAAATTCGGCATCCTGACTGAAATCTATAACTTTATCGTTTCCCATTGTGTAGTGATTTGATTACGTTTTCCAATGCTTCAACCTTTTCTTTCAGCGACTGAATATGTTCTTTCTGTCGCTTATTCTTGTCGTGAAGCGTTTTGTTTTCTTCTTCGATGTTATCGCATTTCCGCTTCAACTTACTTGCTTCGTTGGCGCGTTTTATCAACTCGTAAACGTAAGCGCGATGTGACCGGTCGGCGATGAGTGGCTTTGCGCCATCGTAGGCATCCATCAGCTCGTCGATTTCTTCGTGCTGACGTTCCGTAAGTGCCTCAAGGCTTTCAATCTTTTGCTTGTTTCGTTCAAGCATACGTTCAAGATGTGCGATGTAACGTTTGCGCTTCTTATCGTATTCCTTGAACTTGGCGATAGTGTAGCGCAGACGGCACTCTTCATTCTGAAATTCGATGTATTGTAAACCCTCTTCTTCCATAGCGGTATCAGTTTACGAATAGAAGCCTATACTGTTCCAGCTCCTTTTTGAACATGTCGGTCTTGTTGTAGCCGCAGCATTTCTGTTCGCAGCAGATACCGCCACGGTAAACGCATTTCTTGACGAGGAAAGGTGCTAAATCCGGGTCAACCTCCGCAATCTTCGTCTTGATGGCCAGAAACAGCTCGCGGGTTTCCGGTGATGCCTTTGTGCAAAGACGCAACTTCGCCATGTCGATTAGGCTCTGCGCGTTAGCGAAAAGCAAAAGATTGACCTTTGTGTAGCGGTCTGAATTGTCGGCGAGCCAGTCCAGAATATCGCAAGCCTCCTCAATCTTTCCGTCGGCAAGCAATGCGTTGACTTCGGCGATGCGCTCCTTGAGATGGGGATTACCGCCACCGGGTCGGTCGATGCGGCACGTAAGCTGATAGGGCTGCGAGCCTACATGATGACGGATGAAATGGGTGCTTACAAACAGGGGTATTCCGTAGCACTCTATCGTGAATATCTGGGTACGGATTATGGAGTGTTCCGTCTTATAGGCACGTTTAAGCGTTATTTTGCTTTCATGCCCGGATGTGAAACTGGCTGCAAGCTGAACAAGCTCCACGCCGGTATGCTTCTTGACAATGATATTGGGTTTATTTTCCATTTTTAATGATTTTTTCTTTGAGTGACCATGTGCGCATTGCGCCAAGTCTTGCAAGCTGAAATTGCTCCTCTAAATACAATTTCCGTTCACTGCAATGATGGTGTATGTTTGACGGTTGCGATTCTATTTTAGGCCAGCACTCGCCATCCCATGATGCTGAATAGCTGATAAGACCCCATTTGTGTCCGGGGTCAACTTCTGCAAGTTTTTCACGGCATTTATCGACAATAGACTCCGGCACTGCGTAGTAATGCCACGATACCTTTGTGTCTTCGTGTGTATGCCGTTTCCGAAAATCTGCAAGAAAGTCTGCCCAGCTTCGTTTGATTTCAATCTCAGTAAGATAACCGCTTTTGTTCAGTATCAACAGGTCGGCTTCATGGTTAAGCAAGCCCCATGATACGTTAGGCACGATTACATTGTTCCGAAAGTTGAAATATAGCGCGAGTCCAAGCTCTATCTGTGTTATTGATAATGTCGTGTCAGCAGCCATGATGATTATCTATTGTCGCCGACTCCGTGAATCGTGCCACGTTCCACTCTACCGGCGATTTTTGCTATATTAAGTTCCGCGATTTCAGAAAGACTATAACCGAGAACACTTGACAGGTTCGCGGCGTACCACATAATATCGCCAAGTTCCAGCGCGAGGGCGCGTTTGTCGGCTTCCTTGTATTCGCCGTCCTTGTCGCGTAGGATTTTCTTGACCTTATCGGCCAATTCTCCGGCTTCGCCACAGATGGCAAGAGCAAGATAGTTAACCTTGCCGTCATTGGGATATATTGCCGTTTTAAGGGCGGCTTCCTGATATTCGTTAAGATTCATTTTCTTTAAGAAGTGTCGTTAGTATTTGCTTTGTTTCCTTTGCGGTCAGTCCGCGATGTTCATCAACTGCCGTTTGCAGTGCCGGGATGATGTCGCTGATTTCGCCTATAATGAAACCATAGCCACCACAGCGTCGGCATCGTATTCTTGTAGGTATTCCGCTTTCGTATGCGTCCCAGCATGGTCTGTTGTAGAATCGCGGATTATCAACCATTCCAACACCATTACAAACCGGGCATTTCATACTATAATAGGCTTATCGATTTCAAACATCCGGTAGAAGTGCTGGAGGTCGTGAACATAGCGCAGATAGACTACGTGAAGATACTCGTCGCCTCTTCCGTGGTATTTGGCAATGAACTTGTCTTTGTACTTGTGGATGTCAACCCAGTCATTCAAATCCCATTTGGATGCAACGCCGGGTATTGTTTCCTCTACGCCGTTTTCATTGTTGACTATGCGCTTTCCGTAAATATCCCGTTCTACGAGAAATTCTTTGGTCAGAGGGATTGGTCGCACATCTTCAAAATCAACCTCAAAGGGGTCGCCCTGTTCGGGGTCTATTTCAAGATATAGCACATCCTTAAACATCGCCACAATATACATCGCCGGCGATTCCTTGCCGGTTATCTGCGAATACTCACGCACCCAATCGCCCAACTGATAGTGTATGGGGAGTGCCGGCAACTGCGGATTAGGATATTTCTCGGCTTCCATCGAACATTGGTCTGAATTTGTTGGTAACTACTTGATAGATGCAGTCCGTGGCATAGCCAACAAGGTACGCCATGACTTCTTGATGCTCAGTGCTGACTTCTTCGCCGATAGCCGCGTACATTTCCATTGCAAAGTGCGTAGCTTCATGGGCGCAGTCCGAAACAGTGATATTGTTTTCAAGCAAGACAATCAAGATGCCGAGTTTGTCGGTGTCGATGTTGTAAATTTCCTTATAGGTGACTGCCTTTGCATCATCAACATCATATTCGTGGAGCTTTTCGCCGCCAGCGGTCTGAAAATGTTTCTCCAGATACCCGTGTGGCGGCTTCTTGACTATCCACAATTTCCGTGGGAAAATTTCACACGCAAATTCATGGATGACGGTCTGATTCTTTTTCTTCGGTGGCATCGGCTAAAGGATTTCTTCGTTAAGCGTATCCAGAAGCTCCTCGGCGCAGTTCCGCGCATAGGCGGCATCGTCGCTTTCAAACGACTTTACCACGTGCCAGAATAGCAGACCACGCACCTCTACAACGAATATCGGCTCATCGTTGATTGTGTGCAGCGTTATCATGCGGTATTTCTTCCGCTTGAGTATAAGATTCAATAAGTCCATTAGTCGAATAATGATGGTTGATTATCGGGTTGTTCTTTTCTCTGTGCCTTAACCCTTGCAGGCTTTTTCGGTAGTTCGGGTTTCTTGCCGGTCTTGACCGCCGCGATGAAAGTTTCCCACGGCAATTTGCGGTAGAACTTCTCCCAGTCTTCTCTTACCAGAATATCACGTTCACGGCAATAGATGTAAACCGTTCCGTTATACTTTATGCCACCGCTATAACGCGCCACCGAGAAATATGACGAGCTGACATTGGTGATTACGATAACATTTTCATTCATCTCTTGTAAGGTTTTTGATGGTTATCGCCGGTTGGCTTCCGAAGATTGTAGCCTCCGCCGCATCATTTGTGTAATGATATTTCGGTTCAGGCTTAATCTTCCACAAATGATGACGGATTACCTGATGGATGTCGAAAAGGATGTCAGCCCCATCATCGTACTTCACGCCTTTGTTTGTTCCGGGGCCTAAATCCCAGACAAGGGATTTGACTTCACGCAGGAGTATCTTGGCTTTTTCGCTTATCTCATGGCGTTTGTCAAAATCGGCAGTGCTGTATGTCCTTGCGATAGCCTTTTCTATAACATATTTAAGACCCACATCCAACTGACCGCAAGTGTTCCGTGAATGGCAGTCGGATGCCTCTGATAGCAATTCAAGCTGACGCTTATTCAGCGTGATTGTGAAAAGCCGCGTGTCGGCATCTTCCACGACCCTTTCATCGGCAAGTTTATAGATAGGGATGTTGCAGTTACGAGCCACCGCCATTTCAATGCGGCAACCCTTTGACTCATTCCAGTCGAAATCAAACAAGACACCATCACACTCCATTAAGCCGGCAATGTCGCGCCCCATAAGTTCAGAATATGGCAACGTGCTATCCGGGCAGATGTCAAAGGGCGTTACACCCTCATAATCATCCGCAATGACCGATTCCTTGAGGTAGTTAGCACGTTGTTTCACTGCCTCAAGGTCACGCCCGCTTATCGGGAGGGAGATGTAGATTTTCTTTTTCAACTGTTATAAGTTTTTGGTTTATCTTTTCAACGCAAAGTTAAGCATTTACTTTTATTCCACCAAACAAAAACCTTACTAAATACTGATTATTGCTGATTTTAGTTTGTGTTATGGTGTAGTCGCTCCTGCGCATAGGCGAGGGCGGCAAGATTGACGCTATTGGCGAAAGCCGGATTGCTGCGCATGATTTCAAGCAGCATTATTCCGAGGCGTTCCGGATTGGTCAGATTTGCCATATTCAGGCTTCCGTTCTTTATCGTGACGCAGACAAAAGAGTCGGCGTTCAAAAGGTTATTGATGGCCGTTTTACGGATTTCTTCACTTTCTGGGTTCATTGTCGTTGATGTATTTGTTTACAGCTTCTTTGGCTTCGGTTGTTTCCAGTCCACGTATAGGCGTGGTCTTTATCAGCTCTACGAATTTGTTGAATTTAGGGCAGCAGTTCCGAGGGCATGGGTTGCCGTTGCCGTCATGGTTCTGCCAGTTGTTGCAGACCGCCGTACAGAAAGCATCAAGCATATTCTTACGCGAAGCCATCATAATACGTTCCACGTCGCGCTTAAAAGCGTAGTTAGGTTCGTCAAAAGACGTTTCCACTATATCTCTGCCGTTTATCCTGTCAAGCCATTTCTGCGCCCATTCTGCGGCTTTTGCGTAGGTGGCGAAGATGCACACTTCAAGGGAGCAAAGGTTCTGCATGGCTTCGCCGCGAATTTCGCCGGCATCAGTCTTCCAGATATTGATTGCGCCATAACTGCCTGCGGATGTGCAAGCGTGTTTACTTTCAAGTATAGACTTTATCTGCAACGCATCGGCTTCCGTAATAGCGTATGCACCGACTTTACGCCGTCTTACGCCTGCCAGACCCTCAAGGTCGCAAAATACACGTTCTTTCATATCAGTTTTCCTTTCTTTAGACTTTCGTAAGCTGCCGCGCACATAGGGCATCGCCAGTTGGTTTTAATATCGTAGGAGCTTTTGTATGGGTCGATTAAACGCCATCCATGCTTTGTAAGCAGTTCCGGTACGCGAAAAGCGTTGTTGGTTCTGATGACTACCACACCGCCACATCTGCAATTTGCCGTGTATCTTCCCATTACTTTACCTTTTCAAATTCATAGGCTATAACAAGGGGATTGCTCGCCCAAGTTCCTTTGCCGGATATGCGCTCTATAAGATGGGCATAAGCATCGCGTGGAGTGGGATGATGCGAGAATACGCCTTTATCGTTATCAAAGAAACCATAGTAACGTTTCCCTTGCGCAGTCCATTTATCGATGCCCTCTTTCAGACAATCCTCGTTAGATATGTCTTGCAGGTGTTCAAACCATACCCTTTTGATTTTGATTTGGTGTGGCATTTCTTCGGCATCGACAAACATCTTGTTCATAAAGCCGGGATGATGCAGAAAGCCGGCGTAATGCGCACGTTTTCCTTTTGCAGACTCCCAATGCCCCATGCAACAGAAATTTTGGGGGTCTTCAAGTTCGTCAAGGATGGAGCAATACCTTTGTGCCACGGCTACAATGTCGCCGACTTTGAAAGGCAATTTGCCCTTTTCTTCAACGATATAGTATTGCTCAAGCAATTCTATTCCGTCAAGGCGGTCAAGCGTAGCCTCGTAGTATTCACGCTGAAAGGCTTCGATTTTGGCAAGTGCCGACAGTGGTATCATTCTTCTTGTATGCGTTTTCCGGCCTTCAAGAACAGCGTCATGCAGACCGAAACGCTCTGAAAAACACATCTTCTTCATAGCGGTAGTGGTTAGTTGTTTTCAATATACCATTCCTCAAGATAATCAGTATCATCTGCGCCTGCGTCGGTTATATCGCCACAGTCCAGATGCTTCAACGGGTATGGGGTTGTGTCACAAGTAGAATTATTCCACTCCTCGGATATGTAGGCGTATAGGCTATCTTGACGCGCAACGATGGCGCACCCAGACTTGCGCAATGCCTTGATTTTGCTGGCTATTTCCTTTGCCAACTTGATTTGTTTGGGTGTAAATTGCCCTGTATCTTCGTAAAACATTAGCCTTGTTTGATTTCGATTGTTCCTTGTGCTTCGTTATGGTCAAGAATGTTGTCAGAGCCGAGGTTGTGCGAGCATTTCTGCCTATCCCACGCTTCGCGCATTGTATCGCGTGAAAATACGCCATACGGCAGAATGTGCATCCCGATGTCTTGCATCCGCAATAGACCCTTTCCCATCTTCTTCGCCTTATACTGCAAGTAATTGGCGTACATCGTGACTTCGCCGGGTGTTCGCATGATACTTGCCATAGCGAGGGCGACGGCAAATGTGATGGTATAGGTGTGACAGGCTTTGACGCGGTTGTAGAATAGACGTTCCATAGACGGCCCGCCATTCAGTATATCGTTCTTGAGTTCTTCGTTGGCTTCGATTTTGCTTTCGTGCATGGTCGCCAAAACGAATGTCTGCATCTGCTCTTCGGTTAGTGCAGTGGTTTTGGGCTGGTGGTCAAGCCACTCAGCCCATTTTTCCACTAAATCCGGGGTTATCTTCGTTATCATATCTCAGACCTTTATAGTGTAGAGGTATTGAAGCTCGCCGCGATAGCCACGATTATGCAATTCTTCGATAAGCTGACGCGGTGTAAATTCCGCAAGCGGGGATGACGGGTCGCCCTTGATTGAGGGGGGGGGTAATTGGCGATTACTGCGCGAGATACGTTGTGATTCACGCTGGCACGACTTGCACCACATCTGCAACCCGTCAGCCGAGCTACTGCGACGGCTGAACTGGTCAACCGGCAATTCTTTGCCGCATCTTGTGCAGACCTTTGTGGCCTGCGTTGTCGGCTCTTGATTTGAGGATAAATCCATGTTGATATATTTATTTGTTTAAGTGTTTACTTTTACAACCACGTCGCAAAGTTAAAGCATTTACTTTAATTATCCAAATTAAATCGCCGGGCAAATTTGATTTTTAACTCTTATTAGCTCTTAGCTATCTTCCACATTGCGAGTTGATTACCTTTGTTAGAGGAGATGATTGTCGCGTATAAACTTGTCTAAATCAGCGATGTTATACTCATAATAGTTACGGTTGGCATTGCGCTTATAGACACGTCGTTCAATCACGCCGTTTTGACCTGCTTTGCTGATGATTTCCGCTTTGCATCCGCAGTAAAGGGCTGCTGTATCAAGGGGTAGCCACTTCTTGCTATCTTCACTGTCTTTTGCCTGATGCGTTCCGGGCGTGTAATACTCGCCGTGCATACGCGGTTTTGCGCCCTTGCCGTAGGTCTGAAAGAACAGGATGGATGAACGAATGGCGGCTCTTTCGCGCATTTCGTCTTCCGGTGTAATGAAAAAGCCGAGTACATACTTGCCCTTTCGCTTATTTTCCGTTGGTGCCGGGGTCTGCGCCGGTGTGGGCCGTGGAGTTTCATCCTTTGGCTCTTCCGCTACGACAGTGGGTGTTAGCTTGACATGGGGCGCGATTTCCTTTCCGTGCTGAAAACGTTTGTTTTTAGGCAATTTCTGAATGGCTGCTATAATCAGATTGACGGTAACATCGCCCTGACGCATCAGCTCTATCCACTTCTGCGCCAACTTTGATGTTCCGCTTTCTGAATATCCGATTTCGGCGGCTATATCCCTTACTGAATAGCCGTTCATGGTTATCTGCGCACCTGCATAAAGCATTGCGCGGTATGCCTTGCGCTTGGTCGGTGTCAGCTTATTAAACTGCTTCGCCGCCTTTTTGTCGATGATGTCAGTGATTACTTGTTCCATTGCGATATGAGGGTTGTTATAGCATGTTGTTTATCATTATGACCGCTTTGTTTGCCATTACGCCGACGCATAGCTCGGTGTCATTGTTCTTTTCCAGCGGGTAGGGTTTGATGATGTCGTTGCATACGCCTTTAATGGCGGTCAGACGCGCATCTCCGTGATTACGGCAGGGCATCCCCAGCTTTTCTGCGATACGCTTGTTGACGTTGCGGTCAAAGTCTTCCACGTAGTTGATGAAAGCAAGGATTATGTTGGCGTAACAGTATAGGGCTTCGTGGTCTATCCGGCCATATTTCTTCAAAATCTGATTTCCGAATGTGAAATACATAAGACTCAGATTTGCGCCGCATGACACAAGGTATTCATCGCGCTGTGTAAGGAATTTCTCAAAGACGTGCGGCGGCATTTCATGGCGTAGGGCTGCAAGATACTCCTCTTTGATTGCCTTGAGCAACCGGGTGTGCTTCTTGAAGTCTGAAAGCCGACAGTCGCGGGCATATTCCACAAATAAGTCAAGATAGTAGATTACGCACTGCGTAATGAAGTGTGGTACATACGCCATCTTGAGTGATTCGGCCTTGTCGAACAGGTTGAGAAATTCTTCTGTTGACAGGTCGCGTTCACGCATTGGTTCGCGCTTCTTGAAGTGGATGCCGGTGTCAATCATCGGCTTTATGGGTATGGGGTTTGCACTTATCCCTCGCTTTTCCATTTCGGCGATGACCGATTCTGGGAGCTTTATGCCGTCAAGCATATCAGAAAAGGGATAGCTGTTGATTAACTGGGATTTCATTGGTAAATAAATTCTTGAAGATGTGATAAAGACATGATACCACGATAGAATTTCCCGCCAGTTTGTAGTGTTGGGATTTGGATATGCCAGACGCTAACAGGCGGTCGATATATTCTTCCGGCACGTCCATAAGGCGGTAGCACTCGCGTGGGGTCAGCTTGCGTATGCGAAAGCGCGTCTGCGTTCCGTACTCCTGCGCCACATGGTCTACGGCTCGCTTGATGATGCGCGTTTCTGGGTCAGACATATCAAGTTCGCCGTCGCCACGTTCCACGACAAGATGGGGCGATTTATAGTCAGTGCTGAGAAGCGTGGGCGAGGATTCAGCCGATGGCTGCAATCTGCCGTAATTCTTCCGTGGGTCAGCCATAACCATAGGGGTATCTCCGTCGGGCAGCTTTACAAAATTGTTCTGCTCCCATGCGCTTGTTGTGATGGCCGGCGACACATCGCCCACGTCGCCGCCGGGTCTATTCCACGGCATAAGACTGATGATTGACGGGTCTTCGCCCTCAAGTATCATAGAGTCTTTCTGGACGGTTGTAAGGGCGTTGGCTACATCGTCGCCAATCTCAAGTTCCTGATGGTAATCCGCACCCTTGCCGCGACCACGCATGGCGCATGACTTGGGGTTGGCTTCTTTTGGCAGCCCTTTGTCGAAGTTTAGGATTCCGTCTTCTATCTGGCGTTTCATTTCTTCTGTTGGGTTTTCGATTGTAAGGATGCCGGTCATAGGGAAATTGCCATCAATCAGATTGCTTGCGCACATTGCGCCGTAGCGTGTCGTGATTGTGTAGGCTAATCCCTCGTCGGCTGTATTGAAAGGTATCTGTTCCATAGCGAGGATAAGGGGCATTGAGTTGCCGCCTGTTGGCGTTGTAAGCGTAGGCGAGATGCCGCTGGGGTCATAAACCCTGCCGTTGGTAGGATTCTTTTCCTTGTCGTATATCTGCGCCACCTGTATAAGCTGATTCATGTCGTTGTCGGTTGTTTCTTCAAGAATAAGTGCCGGATAACCGTGATTGAGCATAATCGTGGGCGATATTCCGTCCGGGTCGTAGATGTTACCTACATTGTGACCCGACGGCATTACATTGCCTATGATTTTAAGCTCTGGGGCGGTTTTATCTTTATTCATTTTCTGAATTGTTGTTTTGCGATTCCATGATGTAGGGATGCCATCCGGTTGTCAGTGCTGTGGCTATTCCGTTACTGTCATAAACTCTATCCGCGATACTTGGCTGCTTGCCATTCTCATCCTTTGAATTTATGCAGATTGTCCGGGGGGGGTATTTTCAACAAGCACTTTGGGGCAGTTTCCGTGTCCTGACGTATGTGTCGGCGCAATGCCGTCTGCGTCCACGATTTTGCCGTCTTGCGAGTTGTTGATTTTACCAACCACAATGATGCCGTCTTCGTCATTCTTGGATGTAGGTATCGGTTTCACGTTGTCCGTAGTTCCCGGTGATGGTTCCGCAATACCCCCCCGTTTTGGAAGTTCGGCTTGAAGCCACAACCCTCAGCTTGCTTACGCTCGCAATGGTCTATGATTGCCTGAATCTTAGCATCAGACAGATAGTAGCTTTCATCTACATTCGTTTCCAATACGTGCTTGAGGCGGCGGTCTAACTTGAAGGGTTTGGGGAAATAGTAAATAGCCTCGCCGTGGATGCTGACCATGAAGACGCGCTCGCGGTTCTGCGGTACGCCATAATCTTTTGAGTTCAGCACTTGATAATAGTTCGTGTAACCGAGGCTTTCCAGATACATCGCCCATCGCTTGAAATCCGGCATGAATTTGTCGCTTACAAGAGCCTTGACGTTTTCCATCAAGAGGTATTTGGGGTATTTGGTTTCGATTGCCCTTGCGCACTCCCATAGAAGCGATGACCTTGTGCCAGACCCCTCGGCGAGTCCTTTCTGTAAACCGGCATTGCTGATGTCGGTACAAGGGAAGCTGTATGTGAACAGATTGAAATCCGGCACATTCGCCCAGTTGATTTTGCAGATGTCGCCATAGTTCGGGTAGCGGTCGATAAGTTCCTGCGGAGGCTCGTACCCCCCCCTAATGGCAGTTTCCACATCGCCGACTGTGCGGCAACGTGACAGCAACTCGGCATCGCGGGCTGCGTAGTAAGCCTTGATTGCGGTAGCATCGATTTCGGATATTCCGACAACCGTATAGTCAAGCCCAATGTCTTGCTTGAGGCGTTCAAGAGCCATCGACTGACTGCCGTAACCGGCAAAGGCTTCAAAGACTGTTATCTTTTCCATATTGGTCATTATTGAATAATTCGTATTGTGTCAGCACGACATTGCCGCGTCGTTGTTCGCCCATACATTCTTGACGAAAGCGCACCTCTTGCGCCGTGTAATATTCTGGGTCAATCTCGCAGCCTATGAAGTCGAAGCCCATGCGATAGGCAGCAATGCGACTACTACCGCTTCCGAGGTGGGTGTCGAGAATCAAGTTGCCGGGATTGGCGAAATTCTGAAATATCCATGCGTATAAAGCGACCGGCTTTTGTGTGGGATGTATCCGCGTTTCCTTTACGCTCTGACGCGCCGCGCTATATCTGAATATCTTTGCCGACCTGTCAAATGTAGTGAGGGCAAGCTCACACATGGCGAATGACAATGTTTCTGGCTGTTCCTTATCCCACACAATCCAACACTTTGAATTGATGGGTATGCGGTCTATGAAATGGTTTGCGCCGAAGATGATGGCGTTCTTGCTTACGCGAAGCAACTCCGTGAAAAATTCCGCTTTTGGAGCATCTTTATCCCACGGCTTGTATGCGCGACCCTTTTCTTTCATCAGTCTGCCACTTGAGCAGATGTCTATTCCGTAAGGGCAATCGCATAAAGCGATGTCAACGCTTTTGTCTGCCATTGATTTCAGTACCTCAAAGCTATCGCCGAGGATGATTTCGCTACGTGGTGTCATTCCGCAAATAGGCTTTCTGGTTTATTACTTGCCTTGACTTTATCCCGGCGCGACTCGCGCTCTATCAATTCCGCGATGTCAAACATCGACGGCGTGGACTGATAGGTTTTAAGCAGATTCACGGCATCGGCATAAAAATCTTTCTTAATCTCAAATCCATAGGCACGGCGACCGCAATTTCTTGCAGCAAGCAAGGTTGTGCCACTTCCGGCGCAAGGGTCAATAACTACGTCGCCGGGGTCAGTGAAAATGCGGATAAGTTGTTCCAGCAGTGGCACGGATTTTTGCGTGGGATGGATTTTAGGTGTCTTGGTGTCACGGGGATAATCCATGCAGTTAAAGACCATACGACCGCCATTATTGAATTTAGGGAGTTTTTCGCGGTACAGAAGCAGCCCGTATTCGCAGTTTCCAACAATCTTCATGTTTGACTTGAGTACCTGTGCCGACCAGTTCTTACGAAAGACCAACGGGATATAGTGATTGAATCCGTATCGCTTTCCGAGTTCAATGAAATACATCATCTGTTCAAAGGCGCAGAAGATAATCATACACGGTGCTTTGCCCGCCTCTTTAGGTTCTTTAATAAGCAAGTTTGAGCAAAAGTGCATAAATTCCGCAGGCTTGAAATTGGCATCGGTATCAAAGAATTGTGTGCCGGCGAGTTCGCTTTCGCCATTGGTATTGTCGCCGTCAACATACCACTTGGGATTGGATGCGTAGGCATTTATTCCGAGATTGTAAGGCACATCGGCGATAATAAGCTGCGCCTTGCAACTCAGATACCTCTTCCAATTCTGAAAATGGTCGTTATAAAGCTCTATATTTTGCATTGTGATAATGATTTACTTGGTTTAGAAAGGTAATGGCTCGTTGGGGTCAATCGGCGTAAACGGCATGTTTGGGTCATCCGTCTGCATCTGCATGGGCGTTTGCGCGAAGTTCATCCCGGCTGGCGGTTGTGGCTGTGATGGGATTGAATCTGCATCATCTTCCCACGGCAAACCCGATGGCAGGGATGGCTGCGTTATTTCGTCCCGTTCTTTGGCTGCAATCATATCCTCCATGTCAGCCCTGAAATCCACGGCTACGCTTTCGCTTTGCTTCCACGGGATATATCGGCCATTGATGACGTTGAACTTGAATGTAGCATCGCCCGGCGCACCGAGGTGTCTGAACTTGACCTTTTCCACGCGCACAAGGGTGTAATTCTTGCTTTCGTCGCGTTCACGATGTACCACAAGACCGAAATCCGCTTTGTCAAAGAATGTCGCAGAGCCGCTGATGTCGTACATGGTAGGCACACCGCCATTTCCGTTATCCTTTTTAATCTTGGTGGGATGCGCCATAAGGATGAAAAGGAGGTCGTTCTGCTGGGCAAAAGCCGTCATTCTATTCAGAAGACGCGAGATGTATTGGGTTTCCGTTTCGCCGCCTGACTGTTCATGCTCGATTCGGTTAAATGGGTCAAGTACAAAAATTCGTATTCCCCTACGACGTACAAGGTATTTAGCCTTTGCCAGAATATTATCTATCGTTGCACCGTCTTCCGGTAATACGTGAAAGAAGTTTTCACGATAGTATTCTTTGGCGTGAGCATATTGCTGTGGAGTGATGTTTTCACCCCGGTTGTCTATGGCTTGAAATTTCTTTCCACATAGCTTTTCTATCAGCTTTACGGCATGAAGCTGAATCGGCACGTTTTCGGGCGAGAAGAATCCGACCTTGAAATCGTAAAGGATATTCAGACGAACACACATCTCATCGATAAATTCCGATTTACCGCTGCCCGGTATGCCGGTCACAATCATAAGGCGTTTGGTTTCAAGACTCATCAACGCATCAAGATTGGGATGTCCTACCATGAAGCCTTTTTGAAGACCGTTCTGATAGATGGCATCAAGCTCTTCTTCGTAATCGTCAAGCATGAACACGCCCTCAACCTTGACCTCTTTGGCGGTTTTAAGGCAGTTTTCAAGACTTTCCTTGCCGTACTTCTGGAGATGCTCGTTGGCATCCTTACAGTCATCGCCATAAGTGACAATGCGGCATCTTTCACCACCAAAACGACGTATCAGTTCATCGCGCAGCAATAAGCCCTTTGTGTCAGTATCGACGGCAATGTAGATTGTTTCCTTGTCACCAAAGAAGCCCTCTATAAAGTCATCAAGATATGACAGGTTGCTATTCGCGCCGTTGGGTACACTGACGCAGTTGTTCTTTCCGATTTCAATGAACGAAAGACAGTCCATTTCGCCCTCGGTTATGATACACTCGCTTTGGCCGACGATGCTGTCAAGATTGTAGGGAATCAGTTCCGCGCCGCTTTCAAGCATGAATTTCTTATCGCCGGTGCGATACTTCACGTTGATAAGCTCGCCGTTTAGATAGTAGTTGAACTGCACGGTGTTCATCTTCTTTCCGACCTGCGGCATGAACTGCTCACCCTCGTTAATCTTCATGCGTTCAAGCACCCATTCCGATATACCGCGACTATTGAACCATTCAACGAGTTTGCGCGACAGCGTTGTGATGGGTCGTGGCGTAGGTCTGCGATATTCCTTTTTGGGGGCATCATGCGACCTTTCGCCGACATGGATAGTTCCGCTCCAGCCGCAGTAATGGCAATGCCATACGCCCTTGCCTAAATCGACTGAAAGACTTTTATCGCGCTTGTCTTTCCGTCGGTCATGGCATTTGGGGCAGATAACTTTCATCTTGCCGCTATTGCGCCCAGCTGGGATGTCTATTCCAAAGTCGCTGTAAGCTCTCATTTTGAACCGTTACTCCTTTCTTCTTCGGCTTTAATGGATTGCCAGATTGCAGATGTATCGCGCCGTGTCGTGCCTTTTATTTCCACAAGGTTGAAAAGCTGACCTATACGGTCGATAGTCCTTGCGCCATAAAGGTCAAAGGTTTCTTTCAGCGTGTGGTTGGTAGTCACGATGTAGGGGATGTCGCTATTGTTGTCGTAGATGGTGTTTATCAAGTGCGCCACGACGTTCAGCTTGTTGCCTACATGGTTTGTGGGGGCTATTTCAGTTCCGAGTTCGTCGAGACCCATAGGGATGCTGTCAAAGACCGAGAAGCCGTTGGCGGCATATTGACCGCAGAAAGTAGGCACGTTTATCCACCGGGGTTTGATGTGTTCGCCGCTATCACGTAGCCAGTGTTTGCTGACAAACTTGATGATGGCTTTCATCAGTGTGCTTTTGCCCGTTCCGATATTACCGTAAATCCATAGACCTTTGCACGGTTTCAGGTTGCCCTCTGTATTGCGTATGCACCAGTTGAACACGTCAGTAACAATCGCCCGGTTGTCCTTGTCAACGACAAAATCGGGGCAGTAACCCTTGAGGATGTCAAAGAAGACCGCCTTAATGGTATTCAGTTCCGTCTGGCATTTGGAGGCCATATCCGGCTGAAGATATACCATTTTGTCTATAAGTTTGATTTCTTCCATTTGATTGTTCTGAATTGTCGTTACTGTATTCGATTTCCCAGCATCGGTTGTTTATCCATGTCTGGAGGTGCTTGATGTATTCTTTGGGCTTTCCGCGTGTCTGCTCGGCATAACCCTGCGCCGCCGGCAATAGCAATGGCAGTACCTTTTGCCAATCCCTGTGCTTCTTCTTGAAGTTGGCAAATTCAGTGTCAAGACCGCGCTTCTTGCCGGGATACGCCTTGCGAAAAAGCTCAAAATCTTCTTTCGCTTTTTGAAGAGTTATACTTTCTTCCTTTCTTTCATTCTCTTCATTCTTATCATTCTTTTTATTCTTATTATTCTTGTTTGTGGCTGGCTGATGTTCGTCTGATGTCGGCTTGATGTCGGGTTGTTGTTCATCTGCTGGCTGTTCGATGGCGTTTTGTTGGCTATTGTTTTCCGTAGCGCTTTGGTAACTATCGTAATTACAGATGGTTATTATTGAATATTTGTTGGTCGTACTTCGGATTATTTCTCCAGTTTCTTCCAACTTTTTTAAGCATACGCGCAATGCTCCGCGCTTGATTTTTATGCTACGCATAATCCCATCTTCCGAGGTCATAACCTGACCGCGTTTTATCTCTACACCGAAGCTGTAACCGTCTTTATGATTGGCGGTAAGGAGTAGGTGAATGAAGACAGCCATCATGTTCGGCAGACCATACCACCGCCATTCCGTCATCTTGCGATAAAGGCGTATCCAACCTATCTCATTCGGATTGGGATTACACATGGCGGTAGTAGATTATGCCGGCTGATACGGTAGATAGTCGATGATTTTTACGCGCTTGATGCCGTCCAGACGCAGATTGTAACCCTGCTTGAGATACTCGTTGACAAGCAACGTAGCTTCCACAGTGTTCTCGGCGCATACAAGCATGTAGTATTTGGTTTCCTTTTCCTTGCCGGATTCGTCATCAGTAAACACGTCAATGACGGTAGCCTTGAAGAATGGCTTGTCATCTTCCTTTTCGTTGATGATTTCCCTTATATCGCTGCGTCCGATGCTGAACACGTCGATTTTCTGGTTGGGGTACAGTTCAAACATCATCTTTTCTGCCTCTGCGAATAGCTCGGCATCCATGATATAGTGTTCCTTAACTTCTTTCTGTTCGCCGGTGTCAAGGGTCTTTTCAACCCTTAATTTTGCTTCAAAAAACATGATTAGTTCAGATTAAAAGACGTAACAAGGTCAGCATACACGGCCACGGCTTCGCGCCGGGCGAGTTCCCTGTTGGTTGCTACGACTGCGTTGTTAATAATTGCATGGCTATGCGGATGCCGCAACATAAGCGTTACAAGCGCACCGCCCACTTTAATCTCATCGCCGGTAATCGTACATTCCATCTTGTCAGAATAGATTGTAAGATTAAGCCCGGCGACAGGTTTATCGGCGGGTCGTAGGAGCTTATTGAAATTCCTTTTCCCGAATAAGCTAATTTTTGAAATACCTTAAAGATGTGGGATAATGACTTGGCCATCGGTATGTGATAATAATTGTGGCTACACCATGGATTGTGTTCCATGATGTAGCCGGGTTGACATTTAGAATGACAGGTCGGGAGTTTCGTTGGGCGCGACACTGGGTGCGGCGGCGATGTCTTCCGCAGTCGGGCTTTGGGGCGTGAACACACGTGTTTCAAGGTCGCCCAAGATGTAGTTTTCACCATCAATGCGCTCTTCCTTTTTGGGTGCGCAAGAAATGAAGTGCGTGTACGTGCGGGCAACGCCGTTGTTCGTGAACGTCTGCGGCTGTTTCTTTGTGATGACGGCTATGTTCAGATAGATGCGTTCCTTACCGTCCTTGCACATGACTTTCTTCATCTGTGATTTGGGGATGTCAGACAGACAGATGCTGCCAGACAAAAGTGAATTGTTGTCGGCCATTGTTTATGCTCTTTTGAGTTGTGAATAGTTTTCTTCGATGATTTGCTCTGCGAGTTCCACGCGCTCCATGATAAGGGCGATGGCATCTTCGTCACGCTGGATGCGCACGATGTGGATAGGATTTTCCACAAAGGGGCAGTACACGATGAAGTCGCAGAATTGCGCCTCAGTGCAGGCCATGTGGTTCTGACACTGATAGTAGTAGTCCGGGTTGACTTTCTTGAGTGATTCGTTGTCGTGGATTTCCGCAACATACTTGCTGTATGTTGACAGTGTGGGGCATTTGATTTCTACGCATCCCATAACGTCGCCGTCGGCGGTTATTCCGTCTGGCGATGAAGCAAGATACTTGATTTTGGGATGGTGGCAGAGTCCTACCTCCTTGACCTCGCGCCCGGTTATCGTGACGTACATAGCACGTGCGTTTTCTTCCTGCTCCGTACCGAAGCGCATAGCTTTTGACTGCGATGTGGTTTGCTCAAGGTAGAATGTGAACATATTATCATCCTTGACAATTTCGGGGTTCAGCGAGCGTTCCCCCGCAAGTTGATAAAGGTATGTAAGGGCGGTGTCTGAAAACACTTTGTCCTTTGTACGGCCACTTTTCATCAGCGAGCCTACCTGACTGCCGGTGATGTAGCCGAGGCGAGCGCGATACCATTCTAGAGTGCGCTGTTCCTGTGTAAAGCTGAGATTTGACATGGCTTATTAGATTTGGGGATTAGGGGCTTGCATAGGCTCGCCGCTGTCGGTGGTCTTAACTTCGCCCGTTTCAGTATCTACTGTTTCTTTGGCGGCATCTTCCGATTCCTCTACGGGTTTAGCCGTGGTCTTCTTCGCACCCTTTGCGGCTGCGCGTGATGCCATTTCAGTGAGTTTGCTTGATTTGGCTTCCTTGCTATTACGAATGGGCGACATAAGGTCTTCTACGGTCGTATCGCCGTCACGAAGAGCTTGCATCATGCCGCGCAATAACGCGATTTCGGAGGCGCATATCTGGGCTTTCGTGTACTTGCCGCAGAGCTTGATAACTTCTTCTTCCGTTATTCCGTACTGCTCGTTGAAATACTTGATAGCCTTTTCGCGGCTTTGAATGAGTTTGTTTTCATCCGAAAGGTCGCCGGTGATTGTTTGCTGGGCCGCGCGATACACCTTGTCAACTATCGCGCCCGGTATGACGGCAAAAACTGCATTGCGCAATGCAATCGCGTTTGCAGCGTTCCCTGTAACGGTTATCATATCGTCGCTGAATCGTCCGTTTTTGCCGATGATAGAGCGTCTAACCTCTACGGCATAGGCGTTGTTGCTTTCCAAGTCCCAAGCCATGCCGCGTGACACAACCTCGCGCTCGTTGATGGCGATTACACGCGCATCTATACGCATGTTGCCATACTGGGCGACTATCAGCTTCGCAAGGTGTACCGATGGGCCGGTGATGGGTTTCCCGCCACGATTCAATGCGTAACCCATTTTGTCTGCCGTTTCCACGTCAAGGGTTGCCATGACGATGGCGTTTTCGATACTCCTTTTCAGATTGCGCGGATAACGCTTTGCTGTGACAATCTGAATGTCAACATTCGCACGTTCAGAAGAGTCCATGACTGAAATCAATTCAGCTGCCGGTACCTCTGTGGGTGGCGAAACGTATTGTTCCAAATTACTCATATTGGATTTTGTTTTTATGCCGTCTTACTGCTTCCGGCCTTGCATTAGTGAAGACAGCGGGAGTCGAACCCGCAATGTGTCGCCTACCACACTTCCTCGTTCACTCGGCATCTCCCGGCTACGGGCTTACACGGCGTTTGCAACCGTCGGCACGTAAGGCTAATTACTCCTTATCTGTGTTTCGCTGAACAAGTGACGCGCCTACCATTTTCGCTACGTCTTCAAATTGCCCGGCTTATTTGGCATCGCCGGGCGTTGGATGTTGTTGTTTATGGCTTTCGCCAAAGGACTGCCTCTCTTGGCTCGCCCTATTTCTTTTTGCGCCGTCGATTTGACAGCTTAAATTTTTCAAGTACCTTTTCCACGTCTATCATCATCCATCGCCCATACTGGCTTATGCAATCGTCAAGAAGACCGGCGGCTTTCATCCGATAGACTGTTGTTTCCGATGTTCCCAGAATTTCTGCAAGCTCGCCTATGCTGTTCGCATACCACCGCTTCGGCTGTTGGGGCTTGTCTTCCGCTTTTGGGGTTTTCGCCTGCCACTCGGTCATCATTTCAAAGAGCTGGCGCGGGGTCAGCAGATGAATAGGCGTATCAAGACCGATGGCGAATGTTCCTACCTCGCTCATTGTGTTCTCGTCAGTACCGCCGCTACATTAGAGCGCGTGTTTATATCGAACTCCACAGCCTTGTCAGCTTTAAGTTGCGAAGCCGTAGCCCGGATGGAGTTTTCGGAGAAAAAGCGATAAGGCACTTTCACGCTTTCGCCAACATTCAGGTCAGTTAGCGCAAGTTGCAGACGGTCGCCTCGTTTAATTTTCTTAATTTCCATTTGGTTTTTAATCAAAATAAGTATTAACTTTGTTGTCGTAATAGTATTAAGTATTTAAGAAGCCACTCAAACGCGGTTTATTAAGTGCTTAATCAGTATCGACACTGCAAAAGTACAACAAAAAACTGATTGCACAATAGCATAAATCAGTATTTAACAATTCTTAACTCTTATGACTGACGGAGAAAAACTTGTCGAAGTCCAAAAGATGACCGGCCTCACATGGAAAGAGCTGGCCGCAAAGATTGGTATCGCGTCTGCCCAGACGTTTACCGACATCCGAAATGGTCGCCACGGCATAAGTATGAAGCTGGCGAACCGTATTATTGAGGCGTTCCCTGATATTCGCCAAGAATGGCTTATGTTTGAAAGTGGCCCGATGACACGCGAAGAAGCCGCCGGCATGATTGCTATGTACGAATCCGCCGAGGAGCTTTCAGCAGCCCAAGACGGCAAATGCACCGAAGCCATCAATGTAGGGTCGTGCTTCCCAAAGGCAGAGGTGGCGATGCGCAACACCAGTGACAGCATGACCGAATATCCCATCGGGTGCATCCTTGTATTGAAGCGCGTAGTCGATACACAACTTTTGATACCCGGCAACAACTATCTTGTAGAAACAAACGAGTTCTGCATTGTAAAGCGCGTTCAGAAAGGCGCGGATAACACGCATATCGCCCTGTATTCTTCTAATGTGGCGACATACCCGGATGGCAAGCTGATATACGAGCCGTTTGAAATTCCCATTGACTCGGTGCGCCGAATATTCAGTGTGATAGGCTATATCTACACACAAGCCAACGATATAAATAAGGTGTAAGGCATGATAGCAATCAAGCGTAACATATCGTTTACAGTGGAAGTCAAGAAGACAACCGCGAAGACCGATAAAAAGGCGAAGCAGCCGGAGGGTCGTTTGCGGTGCGTGGTCACTTGGCAGGGGCAACGTGTACGCTTGAGTGTAAGCCATAACGTTAATGTTGATGGATGGGAAAAGGCATTACAAAGGTGTCGCGCAAAATCCGTCCACGGCAAGATGAAAACCCCGGCATCTGTAATCAATAAGGATTTGGATAAGACGGAAGAAATCATCAACTCCATCTTTCTGCGCTTTGAAGACGCGGAAACCATTCCTGCGAAAGATGAGTTTATCCGCGAATACGATAAGATTGTCAATCCGGATAAGGTCGTGGAAAAGGAAGATGAAGTTGATATTGCAGACCGCCCATTGTTTAGCATCTATGACGAGTTTGTCCGTGATGGCACATTAAGCGGTCGGTGGAGTGCCGGTACGCTTGTCAAGACAAAGACCATACGGAAGCATCTGCTTGCCATATCAAAGAAGCTATCCCTAAATGACGTAATCTCCGGCGGTGTCAATCTGTTTATACAGCATTTCGCGGGCGTACTTGACAACTTTAAGGAAAAGGGTCTTGCCAACACCACAATCCAGAATGACATTGCTTTCGTTAAGGTATTCTTGCGGTGGGCGCAGGAACATGGCTACTGCGATGCCAATTCATTCTTAAACCAAAGGATAAGATTGAAGACCGCAGAAAAGCAAGTGATTTATCTTACATGGGAAGAATTGATGAAAGTGTATCATCACGATTTCGGCAAGAAAAACTACCTCGCTCAAGTCCGGGATGTGTTCTGCTTTTGTTGTTTCACATCCTTGCGCTATTCCGATGTGTATAACTTACGACGCGCCAATATTTCCAATGGTGTGATTCATATTACCACTGTTAAGACGCATGACTCGCTGACGATAGAGCTAAACAAGTATTCACAGGCGATACTTGATAAATATGCCGACGTGACGTTTCCGATGGATAAGGCTTTGCCGGTCATATCCAATCAGCGCATGAATGATTATCTGAAAGAAATGGGTAAGGCTTGCGAACTGGATGAGCCGATAACCATCACACGCTATAAAGGAACGCGCCGATATGATAAGACCTATAAGAAATGGGAACTGCTATCGACGCACTGCGGCAGACGCACCTTTGTCTGCAACGCAATCATGCTTGGTGTGCCGGCGAACATCGTAATGAAATGGACTGGTCATTCCGACTACGCCACTATGCGACCCTATCTCGCCATCGCCGACAAAGCAAAGGCGCAAGCCATGACGGTCTTTGACCGGGTAGATGAAAACGGTTTTGCCCCGCCTGATTCCGTGGGGCAAAAAGTGGGGCAAAAAGATGAAGATGAGTGATAGTCTATGCAAGACGGCAGATTTTGCGGATGTCGTAAACCCCTATTGTGATAGCGTGTGCAAGGGTTTGAAAGTGGATGAAAAGAATGGTGGTAGTACCTGTCCTTCCGCAGAAAACTCGAATGAAACCCGCTGCCGGTCAGCGGGTTTCATTCGTTTTGCATCTCCCCGGCCCCCCGGCATAAGAACATTAGGGGGGCAGCGATTCCGGAGCCATCCGGCTCGTATCTGACACCCGTTTTTTTGCATAGACCACAAAAAAAGCCCTGCCGGAGCAGAGCTTTTTAATGTTTGTCTCAATTGAGGATCAGAGGCTTTCGAGGAGGCCGGTCTCGGAATCCATAATGTAGCCCGCCACGCGGACATCCTTGGCCATCAGCGGATGGTTGCGTATCAGATCCACAGTCTCGTTCACCGCCTCGGCTGTATCTGAAAAACCATGCAGCCAGCTGTTGAGATCAATACCGCAGTGGCGCATGAGCGAGATATGCTCCTCGTCGATGCCGCGCTCGCGCATCAGGCCGAGCATCTCCTCGGCATCCATCCCCTGCACTCCGCAGCCGGTGTGGCCGATGACCATCACCTCGTTGACCCCAAGTTCGTAGACCGCCACCAGCAGGGAGCGCATCGTGGAGTCAAACGGATTTGTAATCGTGCCCCCGGCATTCTTTATCATCTTCACATCACCGTTTCTGATGCCGAGAGCGGCAGGCAGAAGTTCGACAAGGCGTGTGTCCATACAGGTCACGATAGCGATACGTTTGTCGGGATATTTCGAGGTCTTGAACTGCCGGAAACCCTCCGACTCGACAAACTCGCGGTTGTATTTCAGAATTTCGTCAATCATAATGCAACAAACTTCGGTTGATTTGAAAAATTGCTGCAAAATTAACTCAAAAAATCCTCACGGCGTAAATTTTCAGACGAAAAAGCCGAGCGCTCCAGCCGCTGAACACCAATTCCTTGAAAAACCTACACATGTTCCGGCAGATGAGACATGACAGCCCTCTTCCTCCGATATTCGCCAAGAAGCAGCCGCGGAAGCGACCTGATTATGTCAATGCAGCGGCCTATCTGTTTGCCCGGCTCCGAGAAAATGCGGTGGACAAACTCAAGGTGGTTCCTGATCATCCACTCAGGCGCACGTTTGATATCTTCCGAGCCGTAAAACTTAAAGGCCGCACCGACAGCTATCATCACCCCGTGGCGCAGATGAGGCTTCAGCTTGCTCATGAACCACTCCTGCTTCGGAGCACCCAGCGAAACCCAGATGATGTCAGCCCCGTCGCGGTTCACCATATCGGCTATCGCCTTATAGTCAAACTCATCGGCCCCGCAATATGGCAGCTCCACAAACTGCATCTGCTCTACGTCAGGATTCCAAGGTAAAATGTTTTTTTTCAGTCCTTTAAGTATTTCGGACGACGAACCGAGAAAGATCATGCGGTAGCGCCGGCTGCTGACAATATCCTTGAAAATCGAACTTCCGAAATACTGCGGGAAGCGCTTGCCGTAGATCCATTTTATATAGAGTGGCACATAGGAACTGTCGCAGATGGAAAACATTCCGCCGTTGACCACATCGAGATACTCCGGATTACGGTTGACCTCATTTAGAATCACCCCGTCGGCCACGCACACATAATCGCCCCCCGGCATCTCCACCCTGCGCGCAATAGCCTTGTGGACCTCACCACGGTCAAACTCGTAACGTATGTTGAAATAATTATCCATTTATATATGAGAAGAATTGTTTGTAGGCCGTATTACTGACGGCTTTGGTTGCATAAAGTGTCGTGTATTTTATTTATTTCCATGAAAGGACATCCTTATAGATATTGACCATTTGTCTGATTTTATTGTCCCAGGAAAGTTCTTGTTGTCTTTGGTGGCAGTTTTCCCGAAAACGTTGTAGAGTTTCAGGAGATGCTATTAGTTTGGAAATTGCTGTTGAAAAATCATGTACACTCTGTCTGGTGTTCGTCACGGGTATTTTTACTCCGATCTTATCATTGACAACATCTCCCTGGCCGCAGGTGTCGAAGCAGACAACAGGAAGATTGTTTTGAATAGCTTCTAAAACCACATGTGGTGTGCCCTCGTCAATACTTGTAAATAGGAATAGATCAGAGTCTTTCATCAGTTGATGGACTTCGGTGTTTGGGATCTTTCCATGAAAGGTTATGGCATTCGCGCAATTCAATTGTTCAGCCAGTCTGTTGGCCTCCTTGATTTGCTCTGGAGTGCCACTCCCTGCTACGTGCAGCTGTAGTTCTGGATGCTGAGCATGAAGCGATGCTACCGTTTTGATTGCCAATGGCAATTGTTTCCGGTAGTCGAATTTTCCAACCCATAGAATGGAAAATGAGTCAGAAGACTTTTTGATTGATTCAGTCTCCTTAACATAGCATCCGGTTTCGTTCATGACGATCACATCTTTGCGATGGTGAGTTCGGATGAATTCGCCTACTTCAGATGTCGCGGCCAGAACTTTCACCGCTCTTTTCATCGCATTTTTCGACAGGGGATAATGAAGCATCTGCCATCTGCTGACATGATTCTTCAGCCATAATTTAAATTTGGCTTTAGAATCCAGGCCATCGGTATAACCCAATGAAACTTCTTTCATTGCTCCTATAGGCCCCCAGACAAAAGGAATTCCATCAATTTTCCAAAGTGATCCTGGCTCTCTGAACCCGATCATGTTAAGCTGGTGGATAATATCAATCTTTTGATGATTTATGATTTCGCGAGCGATTTCGAGCGTTTTTTCCTGCCATTTTCTGTAATGCCAGTAAAATCTCCAGTCACCCTGATTCCAGCACATTCTGCGCACCTTATCCGGTAACGGGTTATAATAGAAATGAAGATTAGCCTTATGAGGGAGTTTGTCAACTGCCTCTTCTATTTCTTTTCTCCATTCACCTTCAGTTATCACATGGACGTTACAATATTTAGCCAGGTTAATCACCCAGTTCCATCCCAATCCTTGCTCACTGCCCCAGTTTGGAGCTACAGCATATGCGTTTATCAGAACGTTGATCATAAATTTCGTATAGCTTCCAGATGAATGTTTTCCTCTTCTTCCGTATTGAATCTCTTTTTTATGACTTTAGCCGGATTACCACCGACAATTGTCAGAGGGGCTACGTCTTTAGTAACAACCGAACCAGCCGCAATGATCGCTCCGTTTCCGATTTTTACGCCACCCATTATTATGGCGCCATGTCCGATCCATACGTCGTTGCCTATTTCGGTCGGTGCATCTGTCCCTCTCGGAGACTCCCACACGGGCGTTCCTGCTATATTATAGGAATGCTCGTTGCGTCCGATGAACGAGACATGAGCGGCACATAACACATAATTGCCGAAATGTGCATCAGCCGACACATGGCAGTGTGGACCCAGTTGCACATGATGTCCGAACGTCAGAATCCGGTGAGGAGCGTTGAGATGGACTGTACTGTGTATACGAGTCATGCCGGATGTCTTTATCCACCGTTGTCTTATGCGGAAGCGGACAAAACTTCTGGCCCAATTGGCAATGCTTCGGAGCTTATAGACAAAGTTTGAACGTCCGACAGGCTTGTTGTTGCTGATATTATTTTTCATAAGAGAGTTTTTGGCAGTGTCATGAAAAAAGTTTTTTCAGTTTTTTCCTCAATCCGATCATGCGGATACGGAAAAAGTCTTTCCGTTCAAATTTTTGCATCTGTCGGTCTACAGCTACTTTTGCCGGAGCTTTAAGAGGCCACTTCATCGGCTCGATCTGAAGATGGGCATAAGGATCAATGTCGGAGCTTTCATAGTGAGCGCCTCCAACTCCTGAACAGCCTATGTTTTTTGACAGATTTGTGCGTGGCACCAGACACAGTCCTCTGTTGGACATGATTGAAAATGCCCATCGGGTGTACCATGAATTGACGCGGTCGCCGTTTGCGATATGCCTGTGGTCAGACGACCAGTAGTAGGTCCTCATAAGCCCTTCGAACAGGCCGTAGGCTTTTATGACATCTGAAATCCCGGTCGAAGGCCATTTTGACATTGACATATCCATTCTGGCCCATGCGCGGCGCCAAGTGGCCCATCCCCATATGAGGACCGAATTAGAGAAGGTGTATTCGTCGGCGATATAACTCTCTTTGGGTGCATAGCACTGAGCTGTGACCATCATGACGCGGTCATCATTGGCATAGAGAGGCATGACCTCCTCACACATCCGATAGAAATCAGGTGACACAATTACATCATCCTCGATGATGGCACCCCATTCCACGTTTTTGAAAAACCAGTCGATAGCCGAACTTACAGCCCCGGCACAGCCGAGATTTTCTGTCCGGAACAATGTGTTTACCTCGCATTCCCAGTCTATCATATCCAGTACGGCCTTGCGGGTCTGCTCACAGCGTCCGGCCTCACCCTCTTTGTGTGGGCGCGGACCGTCAGCGGCGATAAACAATCTTTCAGGCTGATATTCTCTGATGGCCTTGAATGCTTCTGCCGTTACATCTTTTCTGTCAAAAATCAGAAAAAGGATCGGAGTCTTATGTGGTGTTTGATTGCTCATTTTTGCCATATGGATGGAAATAAGACATGAATGAAATTTGAACAGAACGTCATGCAGGCCGGAAGCAATCCGGAGTGGCGCCTGCGGAATCTGAAAAACTCAAATGGATTCGCTCCTGTCGGTGACATGAAATGACGCCAGCGTTCGGAAAACGGCTTTGAACTGTCAGCCCACTTCGCAATATTAGGATGAGTGTCACAGATCCCCGAAAAGCCTGGAGCTACCACGATGTTTATGCCCGATTCCGATGCCCGGAGACCATAATCGAAATCACCGAGACTATGGCGGAAGACCGGGTCAAGAGTGCCAAGTTTCCGATAGATCTCTGCGGGAACCAAGACGATGTTTCCGTTAAACGTCCTGCACCGGCTGGTCTTTCCGTTGTCCGTCGGATCAATCAGTCTCATGTCGGTGTCACGTCCTCCATATGTGATCCGATCCGGATTGTCGGAGGCATGGCAGGTGCCGACAATGATACAGCCGGGGTTCTTTTCTGCTGTCCGGATCAGATTCTCGATAGCATCAGAGAGAAGCGTCGTGTCATCATTGAGCCATAGATAGAACTCCGGATCAGATTTTGCCGCCTCATTCCATGCGGCGATCATACCGCGGTTCCAGTAGAGCGAACCATCACCTGCAACGATTCTCACATCCGGAAATCTTTCTCTGACAGCATCGGTGGTTCCGTCCGTACATCCGTCATCGGTCAGATAGACCTCGATGGAATATCCTTCGGGAACACTGCCCGAAAACAGCGACTCCAGACAGGCAAGAGTCGTCTCTCTTCGGTTGAACACTGTAAGAAGAACTGCAATTCGCTTGTTCATGATCATCTGTTATACAGCTTATATATTTCCTTGATATTTCTTGGCAGAAAATATTTTGAATTGACGATATAAAAATTATTGTGTCAGACAACCAGATATAGCAATCCTGATTTCAGCAGATTATCTAAATTGGTATATGACCAGACACTATGCAGTGTCAGATAGATAAATATTGCAAGGATCATGATAGATCCGAATAAAAACATCAGGCGGCTGATTTTGGAAGTTCTGAACAGAGCTGCGAAAATCAGCGATATAAACGGATAGAGCAGCATCAGAAAGCGGGCGAATATCTCACTGAGATTTACATTCAGCAGGACAAATACAGCGATTATTGCAGGAATATTGAACAGGTGTCTTAGCCCGTTCGATGTATTGTCGGTCGCGTTTCGGGTCTGCATCTGACTGCAATAAAAGGATGTCACCAATATGGTCACAGCAAGCAGTATGGCTGCCGGAGACGCTTCGCCGAGATCGAATACTTTGGTGGCACTCGCACGTTGCAGGGCATATGATGCTGTAGAGTCGCTGAATATTGACAGTGAAAGCAGGTAGCCGCTTATCAGACGGATGCTCCCTATGATCAGAAGAACGATTGAATAGACTGTAATGTTCTTTTTGATCGGTTTGTCAAGAATCGGGATAAAAAGCAGTATCACCGGAAGCAGCGTCATAGTGTGGATGGTAGGGCAGAGTATCAGCAATATCCAGTGTGTTTTCTGATACAGACACCGTTCCACCATGACATATATGAAGATGCTGATTGCTAAACTCTGGCGCAGCAACTGGATTGAAAGTGAAAAAACATATGGATTAAAGCAAGTCAGCATTACCGCAGCCATGACCACACCTTTGTTGACTGTGGTTTTCTGGCAGAACTTTAATGTGGCCAGATTGAGAAAAATATATTGTATTACGGTTGTTAAAAATTTATATATCTCCTCCTTGCTGCTTATGAAATGATTGACACACCAGACATATGTGGCATAAGCGGCCTCGCTCTTTTTTTTCTGACCGGATAGATATGACAACAGGTCGGTATTGCCACTTCGTTTGAACCACCGGACATAATAGAATAAGTCGTTGTCATTGACCTTTGACGAGTTGATGATGGCGAGCAGCAGGATGGAGAAAATGATCAGGAAAATAATGTTTCTGTGCCATATTCTCTGGCCCATTGACGGGGAGGCATAGCAGACCAGTAGCAGCACCGCCAATGCCCCGACCGGCTGGATGAGGAAAAGGCAGGAAATAAAAACGTACAGTATCGTGTACTGGCTTTGTGTATAAGTTTTTGTCGCTGTCATAAAAAGCAAAAAACTTGGATATGAGATATCATTTGTCCCAATAGCCTGTGGCCGTGTTATTGAGAATTTTATTGATCTGTATATGTCCTGATATAGCTTGGATAAAATATACCGATGCAGGTATCAGTAATACTCCTGGGACTCCATAAAGGCGGCATAGCCATGACATACATGGATATGCGATAATGGCAAATGTCAGATATATGACAAGCTGAATATGGATCTTGCCGATACCGTTTATCATATACATGTAGATGCTTCCGCAGAAATTTGAAAAGATATAGATGGCTTCGCTGATATTGATTTCTGCCGGAACAATTACTTTCTTGTCAATCCATAGGTTGATAAACGGGGTTGCCAGAAAGTACATTATGACCGTTACTGGTATTCCGGCCAGAAGTGCTTTCTGCAGGATAGAAGCTATTCTGCGCATCCATTCAAAATTTTTCTGTGCATAGGCATCCGTGAAAGCAGACCAGACATTCCCTATCACAAGGCTTGAAACCATAGTCAGTATGCTGAAATATCTATGCGATATATTGTACTGAGTCACGACTTCAGGTCCTAAATTGCGAGAGATGATAATGTTGATTATCTGATAGATAAACAACATGGAAGTCGTGATAATGAAAAATTTTCCTCCGATCCCAAGGATATCTTTCACATATTTGAGCCGTATGTAGCCGAAATTCGGGCGAAACTGGCGGTAGCGGGTATTGAAGAATATGATTGAGCAGAGCACCAGCGTGACAAACGGGATGCCGGAAAAAATGAATGCAAGTGAGGTTATGGAACCTGATTTGACAGTCTTGGTCAGAATGAAGATCACCAGTAACGCAAGACCCTGGCCCAACACCTGTATGCCTGACGAAAAGGCTGACCGCTGGTCGGCTATAAGCATGGTCGAGAATGTCTGAAAAACTATATTCAGACCGAAAAATCCCAGAAGAACCGCAAATGTCATTCTCAGTTCCTCGCAGTATGACTGATCTACTTTCAGCACAGAACTCCAGTCAACTATGAAGCTGACAGGGATCATTACCGACATGAAAACCACAAACGAAATGAACAGCGCCGCATACGTGGTCGACACATACACGCGGGCCATCTTCAGTTTCCCACATGCTTTCAGAGTCGTAAAGCGGTTTCTGAAGCCGTTGGTCAGGCCGATGTCAAAGAAATAGAACCAGGCCATGAGCGAACTCAGAGTCAGCCAGATGCCATATTGGACCGGGTTTACGTAATTGATGGTTATAGGGACTATGAACAAAGAAATCAGCATACTGATTCCTTTAAGGACAACCGATGCCAGTATATTTTTCTTTAATAATATCGTGCGTTGGTCTCCTTTTTTGAAGAACATCCTGAGTGATCCAAGATTCATGAGCCGATTCTGTGGTTGACGGGTTTTGCCAGTGGATTAAAATGAACCGCATTGCCTCTCTCAGTCGCGGCTGAAGAGATCTCTGGTGTAGACTTTGTAGCTGACATCCTTAAGGTCGGCGGAAGTGCGGTTGGCAAGGATGGCATGCGAAAGGCGCTTGAACTCTTCCAGATCATTGACAACCCGCGAGCCGAAAAACGTTGTCCCGTTCTCAAGCGTAGGCTCATAGATGATCACCGTTGCGCCCTTGGCCTTGATGCGCTTCATCACACCCTGGATCGACGACTGGCGGAAATTGTCGGAATTCGACTTCATGGTCAGGCGGTAGACCCCGATCACACACTCCGTCTCAGCTACTGTCGAATAGGCGTTCTGGGAACTGTAGTCATAATATCCGGCCTTCTTAAGCACCTGGTCGGCTATGAAATCCTTGCGGGTGCGGTTGCTCTCAACGATTGCCGACATCATGTTCTGAGGCACATCGGCATAGTTGGCCAGAAGCTGCTTCGTGTCCTTCGGCAGGCAGTAGCCGCCATAGCCGAACGACGGATTGTTGTAGTGTGTACCGATGCGCGGATCAAGTCCGATACCCTCGATGATGGCCTGCGAGTCGAGACCCTTGACCTCGGCATAGGTGTCAAGCTCGTTGAAATAGCTAACGCGGAGCGCGAGATAAGTGTTGGCAAACAGCTTCACCGCCTCAGCCTCCTTCATGCCCATGAACAGGGTGGGGATCTCCTCCTTGATGGCTCCCTGCTGCAGAAGCGAAGCGAAAGTCCGGGCGGCCTCATCGAGACGCGCAATGTCTGTCACCGACAGAATAGCCTCGTTTTCCTCGCTGAACCGTTCGTCGGCAATGATCTTTGGAGTGCCTACAATGATGCGCGAGGGATAGAGATTGTCATAGAGCGCCTTGCTCTCGCGCAGAAATTCCGGCGAGAAGAGCAGATTGAACTGCTTTACACCCTTGGCGGCATACTTCATATAGAGCGAGCGGCAGTAGCCCACCGGGATGGTCGACTTTATGACCATCACCGCATCCGGATTTACTTCAAGCACCAGATCGATGACCTCTTCCACGTGCGACGTGTCGAAATAATTCTTCACCGGATCATAGTTGGTCGGAGCGGCTATCACAATGAAATCTGCCCCGCGGTAAGCCTCGGCGCCGTCAAGCGTGGCCCGCAGGTCAAGATCCTTTTCGGCAAGATATTTCTCGATATACTCATCCTGGATCGGAGACTTGCGCCGGTTGATGGCCTCGACTTTTTCGGGGATCACGTCAACGGCGGTGACGTGGTTGTGCTGAGCGAGAAGAGTCGCTATGCTGAGTCCTACGTAGCCTGTCCCGGCTACAGCTATGTCATATTGTTTCATTTGTGACTGTATAATGTGATATGCGAAAACGTGAGAGGCCTGAGCGTTTTTTTAGCTCGCGCCATGAAAAATGAGTGGAGCCGGTCAGGCACCAGAATGTAATGCAGTAAGGCCACAGGCCCTCAGCATGAGGCAGATGCGTGATATAGGCCAAGTGTAGACCGCACCGTCGGGTTAGAACAATTATTAGCAGAGGCCTGTGCTGACGCGGCCTCGGAAAGTGAGAAGATAGTATAGTACCGCAAAATTAATAATTAACATTTAAATTAGCAACTTTTAAGGAAATGGTTACAATGTCATACCACGGCTCTTTCATTTAAAAATGCTTGGAATTTTCAAAGTGCATGACTGATAGTTAGTTAAAAGTCATTAACCCTTTTATCCAAAATGAGATTAATACAGCCATTGCGTAACTGCTACATATAACTACTTGATTAACAGTGGCGCATTGTAGCATCAAAGTTAAATGAAAGAGCCGTGATGTCATACTAACATCTGCGGTCTGCCGATTGTTCATATCCCCGCCGTTTAAAAAGGCAGGGGACCACGGTCAAAGGCATCGATGAAAGACCCCGGAGTGGAATTGACAACTGTGATTCCGCAGGCTTTTGCATAAGCTTCCACCCGGTGATACGACCTGAAGGCAAGATAGAAACTCAGCAGCACATCGTGGAGCCTCACGTTGCTGTACACGCTCGCCACCCTCGAATGCTCCTCGTCATTATCCTTATAGAAATGGGGCTGAAAGTTCACCACTGTGTTCTCCTCGGTCACGCCAAGAGTCGACAGCCAGCCGTGGTCAGCCCCCGTCAGATAGATGGTGCGGAATCCGGCGAGCATCGCGGTCATCAGCGCCGGCACCAGCACATTGCGCGGACGCGGCATAGCCAGCCCGGTCCCGTAGAGCCACCGTTCAAGCCATCCGAACCCCTCGGCCCCTATGAAATTGAACCGTTCGATGCTGATATTCCGGTTAGTGATCTTCAGCCCCGACGCTTTCTGCGAGGTCGGAATGTAGAGCGTCATCGGCCAGTCCACAAGGCTGTTGAAGCGCTCAAACATTTTTCTGACATTCGGATCCGACTCGCGTCCCTCAAAGAAATGCGGATCTGCCAGAAGATAGAAATCAGGCCGCAGCATCGGAAACTCCTCGGCGTTGGCCGCGAAATTCAGAGCCATCGTCGTAGCCCTGCACAGCTGCTCTCCCCTGGAGTCGATCAGAGCCCTGAGCGACGGCCCGTTGCCGAGAATAATCAGAGGCTTCCCATCCGCGGCCATCGGCGAGGGCTTCACACCGGGCCTGCGCCCCAGAAGCGCCACTTTGGCCAGACTCTTCACACTCGTTCCGAGCCTCGCTCCGAAAACACTCAATTTTTCTGTCAGTTTCATGAAGACTTATGAATTGAATTTGAGAGGTCGTTTAAAAACAACGACCTCTAATTGCACGCTGTTCGTCTCAGCTTACTGCAAAGGTAGCCATTTTCATCGGATTGGACAACGGTGAGAAAAAGCCGGACCCCATCGTGCCCGGAGCCGTATTCCGACAAAAACGCCACCGGTCCCGGTTGCCGTGACACAGACGGCTCCCGCACCGATGGCGCTTGTAGGGGCTTATTATTCCCTTCGGTCAGATATGAGGATTCTAAAAAACTCAGACTTCCACCTTGACTCTGGCGCTGCCGAAGACGTTGAGCTGAAGTTCAGTCAGTATCTTGAAATCATGACCGGCGTAATGTGTTAATTATGGAGTGATGTTCAACAATTTAAGGCAAAATTATGTTTAATCTGTATAAAAATCTTCATCTACAAATCTTCTACTGCTTATGAGCCGCCTTGAAAAATTCCTCTTCCTGCCGATAGTTGTCGGCATCATTGTTCTTGGAGCCTGTTCATCCAATGTCTGGGACGAAGTTCCATCCCCGATAACATCCTTTGTCGAACAGTATTATCCCGGAAGCGGGCTCAGTTCCTACAATCAGACCGACAACGGCTATCAGGTAAAAATCGCCAACGGAGCCACTCTGTCATTTGACAGCGACTATTTCTGGACTTCGATTGACGGCAACGGCGTCCGCCTGCCTGAAGTCCTTGTCTACAATCAGCTCCCGCCGGCTCTGTTCAACTATCTTCAGAGTGTAGAGCAGCAGAACTCCGTCTATCGCATGAGCCGCGATGCGCATTTCTATAAACTTACTATGGAAAACACCGTCATCACCTATGACATCGCCACCGGAAAAGTCACCTATCCCGACGGCAAGACCGTAGACTCATGATATTCCCGCCCCTCGCAATTCTGACCGGTCAGATGAACTGGCTGACCAGCACTGTCGCTATCAGCAGCGGAGCCACCCATTTCACAATGAAGGCCACAATGCCGAAAATGTGTGATTTCAGCGTGCCGCCGTTTGTCATCTCGTTGCGGAAGAACGAACGCGGAGCCACCCATCCCATGTAGATGCACATCAGAATGCCGCCCACCGGAAGCATGATGTTTGTTGCCACCGTGTCGAGAAAATCGAATATGGTCATGCCGCATATGGTATAGCCGCTCCACGGCCCGACAGAAAGAGAGCAGATTGAGCTGAGAACAAAAAGCGGCAGAATCACAGTCAGCACAGCCTTTGTCCTGCTGAAACTGAAACGGCATTCCAGAAATGCTACCGAGACTTCGGCCAGCGATATGGTCGATGTGAAAGCACCCACCGACAGAAGCAGGAAGAAGAGCGCCGACCAGACCTGGGTGCTCCCCATCTGGGCAAAAATTTCAGGCAGCGTGATGAACACCAGCGCCGAACCGGCCAGATTGTGATCGGCAAGTCCGAATGTCATCACCGCAGGGAAAATTATGAGCCCCATCAGAATAGCCACTCCAAGATCCAGAAGCGAGACGGTGACAGCCGTGCGGGTGAGCTTTGTGTCTTTAGGATAATAGCTCGAATATGTCACGAGGATACCCATTGCAAGACTGAGCGAAAAGAAGGCCTGGCCCAGAGCGTTGACCACAGTCCCGGCCGATATTGCCGAGAAATCAGGCTCCAGGAAAAATTCCACTCCCTCGGCAGCCTTTGGCAGTGACAGCGAGACCGCACAGAACACCACCAGCAGCACAAACAGCAGCGGCATCATGATATTCGACATCTTCTCGATTCCTTTCTGCACACCCTTCAGCAGCACAAAAAGGTTGGCGGCAAGCATGATGTAGGTCATCACAAGCGGGCGATAAGTCCCGGTGATATATTGGGCCATCTTGTCACTGAAAAGTCTTTCCGCATCATCAGGTCCGACAGCCGGCGATGCCGAAGAATAGAGATGGCCGGTGACGGACTGCACAAGATATTCAAGCGTCCAGCCGGACACGACCATGTAGAATGACAATATCAGATACGATGCGAGAATGGCAAGCGCGCCTACAAGCCACCAGCCCTTCTTGCCGGGAGTGACGTTGCGGAAAACTCCCGTGGCGTCAGAGGCTCCACCGCGTCCGAGCGAGAATTCGGCTGTCATCACCGGAATTCCGAGCAGAAAGACGCAGGCCATATAGATGAGCAGGAAAGCCGCGCCTCCGTTGGCCTGGGTTTCGGCCGGAAAGCGCCACACGTTGCCGAGTCCGACCGCAGAGCCTACAGTAGCGGCGATCAGCCCTATTTTTGATGCGAAAGTAGTTTTCTGTGACATTTGCAATTATATAGATTGTGTGTTTTAGTGTGTTTCAGATGCTGTTTTCAAACAAACTCCATTATCCTCTGACCCTCCCGGCCAAGTCGCTGTGTCATCCGAATTTGGAGATCTTGCGGAGCATCGGTTCGTTAAGTATCTTGATCTTGCGGCCGTCTACCACGATTATTTTTTCCGTGACGAAGTTCGACAGTGTGCGGATGGCGTTCGAGGTGGTCATGTTCGAGAGATTCGCAAGGTCCTCACGGGCCATATAGATCTTCAGAGTCATGTTGTTATCCTCCTCATAGCCGTAGGTGTCAAGCAGCACTATCAGGGCTTCGGCAAGGCGTCCGCGGATATGCTTCTGGGTGAGATTGACGATTTTAGTGTCTGAATTGCCGAGGTTGCGTGACAGCTCATGGATGAAAAACATGGCAAGCCGGTTGTTTTTGCTGATCATCTCCTCTACAAGGCTCATGGGCAGAGTGCCTAAAGTCGAAGGCTCGATTGTCGCGGCGCTTGACACGTATGGCTCGCCGGCAAAGAAAGCCCTGTAGCCGAAATACTGGCCGGGATTGACAAGCCGGAGAATCTGGACTCTGCCGCCTACACCGTCCTTGTATTTCTTCACCTTGCCGTCAATAAGGGCCCAGAGATATTCGGGGTCCTCCTTTTCTGCATAGATGATCTGGTTCTTTTTGTAGTTGTGGATGGTGAAATTATCAATCAGTTTGCGCTTTTCCTCGTTGGTGAGAAGCGCCCAGATTTCAGCAAGTTCTTCCGTCAGAATTTTTTCAATTGTACTTTTGACCATGAGTAGAGTGTCGAGCAACTATGTTATATAACACGCAAAATTAGCAATTTGTAGTGGCCCGCATCCTCAAAGAGATGTTAAAAATTACAAATATGAAGGCAGAGGCCTATTGATGACACGGCTCTTTCATTTAAGATTTCGTCTCATTCTCGACAAATGTGTTATTTTATAGCGAGAGCAGTACGGGCGGAGAGGCTTTAACCTCTGATTTTCAAGAAAATAAGTGCAATGAAAATTTGGCC
>Ga0209064_1001243_pt1 | contig 42760 bp, 36 predicted proteins | sample Inofromicrocosms_FD_187498 | JGI IMG/M metagenome (GOLD analysis project Ga0209064, IMG submission 187498) | Mouse cecum microbial communities from Vienna, Austria - Inoculum for glucosamine and mucus D2O microcosms (SPAdes) (version 2) | ecosystem: Host-associated > Mammals > Digestive system >... | reverse complement strand
TTCTGAATAAGGTGTTTTTCACCCCGAAAATGACCGTCCCCACTAAATTCAAACATGGTCACAAAGTGCCTAAATTCAAGGACTTCTACATATCTCGCCTTTGTAGTCCCACTATAGTCTCCACATGCACAGAATGTGGGAACTGATCTACAACTCTGACTTTCTTAACTTCATACCCGCCCCCGCACAGATACTTCACATCCCTCGCCAGTGTCGCCGAATCGCAGCTTACATACACGACTCTTTCCGGCTGCATCCTGACGATCGTCTCAAGCAAAGCCTCATCGCATCCTTTCCTTGGCGGATCCACGACCACCACATCTGCATAAGCCTTCTTTCCTCCATGTTCTACGGCATATCTCCTGTAATACTCCGGCAATACCTCTTCCGCCTTCCCTTCAAAGAACTCCGCATTGGTAATTCCGTTGATCTTTGCATTATTCCTCGCATCAATAACCGCCTGAGGCACGATCTCCACCCCATACACCTGCTTCGCCTGCCTTGCCAGGAACAAAGAGATCGTGCCGATCCCACAATACAGATCCCACACGGTTTCCTCTCCCTTCAAACCTGCATAATCAAGAGCAAGCCCGTACAAGACCTCTGTCTGCACAGGATTCACCTGATAAAATGACAAAGGAGATATCTGATACTTTACTTCACCTATATAATCTGTTATAAAAGGTTTCCCCCATAAGACCTCATAACTGTCTCCCATGATAACATTCGTCCGCCTGACGTTCGGACTGACCGTGATACTGGTCATCCCGTCCAGCTTTTCAAGCTTCTCTGCCAATGTATCTGCATAAGGAAGCTCTTTTCCGTTGATCACGATACACACCATAATTTCTTTTGTCTTGAACCCATAGCGGATCAACACATGGCGGATCAATCCTTTTCCGGTTTCTTCATCATACGCCTTAATGTGATATTCTTCCATGAATCGAAGCATTATCTTCAGGATATCCTGATTCACCGGAACTCCCAGCGCGCAATCCGTATTTGCAATAATATCGTGGGTACGCCCGGCATAGAATCCTGTGATCGGATGCCCGTTCTTATCCGTTCCGAACGGAAACTGTGCTTTATTCCGATATGCATATGGATGCTCCATCCCGATGATCGGTTCCATGGTCTCGGCAAGAAGCGCCTCCGTAAGTCCCCCGATGCGCATAAGATTCTCTCTTACCTTGTCCTCCTTGAACTGAAGCTGTCTGCCATATTCCATCTCCTGGATCTGACATCCGCCGCACTTGCGGGCAAGCGGGCATACCGGCGGCTCTACCCGGTATTCTGACGGTGTGATGATCTTCATCAACCTCGCATAACCGTAGTTCTTCTTTGCCTTCATGACCTTCGCCTCTACTACATCTCCGATTATGGCATCCTTGATAAACAATGTATAACCGTCAACCTTCCCGATCCCTTCTCCGTTCGTTCCGATATCCTCAATTGTAACCCTGACCATATCATTTTTCTGCATAACTTCCCCTCCACGTTCACTCAAATATTACACCTTGCGTATTTACACATACAAACAAATTTTTCAAATCGTTCTGTCAACTATACCTAGTCTCCATCCGGCTAGAATTTGAACTCCTGAACTGTCTGATCCGCACCATTGTGTCATTATAAGTTCTAGTCGATGCGCCACATCGCCGTCGAACTTTTGCCTAGCACTGGCACGAACCAGCTAGCTCATTAGTTCAATTTCTATCCGGACAGAGTACTAATACACCGAATAATAAACTTTTCCCCGGATGTATTAGAGCGTGTCTGAAAATATTTTCAGACACGCTCTATAGATATAGTAAATCCACATATCATTTACCGGAGCTACGCCTCATTCCTCCGCCATCCCTCTTATCCCTGGTTCCCTAACGAAGTTTTCCTCAGATTCGATTCAAACAGTCTGCTATAGCCTATCCAGTCATTCGTGTTCTTCTCTTTGAACAGCTCTGTAAGCGTCTGCATCTTCGCATCCGTACAATCTGCGAAATTCAGAGCAAGCGCCTCCGCAAGAGCCGGCTTCTTCGGCGATCCATACTCCAGTTCGCCGTGATGCGCCACGATACAATGTTTCAATTCACTTGCCAGCTTCTTCGGGAAATCCGGTATACTCCTTACCGCATCGCCGATCATCTCCACACCTATGATAATATGCCCCAGAAGCTGCCCGTCGTCCGTATAATCATTCATCGGAAATGCCGACAATTCCTGGATCTTACCGATATCATGACAGATCGCTCCTGTGATCAGCAGGTCTTTATTCAAGATCGGATACGCGCCTGCCATGTATTCGCAAAACTTCACTACGCTTAATGTATGTTCCAGAAGCCCTCCTGAGAATCCGTGGTGTACACTCTTTGCCGCCGAATGCGCCTTAAACTTCTTGGCAAACCCTTCGTCCTTTACAAAATAATATTCCAGTACCTGTTTCAGATATTGATTGCCTACCTTATCTATATATCTCAGAAGTTCCGCATACATCTTGTCCGTACTCTTATCGGTGGTCGGCATATAATCCGCCGGTGTATATTCTCCTTCCTTAGCGATTCGGATCTGCTTAATGTTCAGTTGAAGATTATTATTATAATTAATTACCTCTCCATATACCTCTATAAAATCCATCTCTTCATAATCTGCAATTCCGCCGGAATGGGGATCCCAGACCTTCCCGTCCAATGTTCCCGTCTTATCCTGAAGAATCAGATTATCGTATGGTTTCCCGTTTCTTGTCTCTGCTGAACGCTTTCCTTTACACAGATACACGTTCCTGATTGTCTCCCCCTCATGCAGGGTATTGATATACCTCATATAATTGCCTCTTTCTTATTCTGTCTTATATTATCTTGTCTTTTATCCGCCTGGTTTTTTAACTCGCCTTTATTATCCTGGCTTTTCTAACTCGGCTTTTATCTGCCCGGCTTGCCTTCTTCGTCATCTGACGCTGCAAAGTATCCTCTACTCCTTGCTCCCGACCGTCACACTGAACTCTATATCCACATAACCGTCGGCGCCCTGCCGCTGCCCTCTGACCGTGATCTCGTTCCCTACGGAACACTCCATCAGCGCCCTGTGGTAAACCGAATACGCCGAAACTTCCGCATCTCCCACGCTCATGATCACATCCCCGCTCTGGATTCCTGCTGCCATCGCCGGAGAATCTGCATCCACGTTCTTCACGTACAATCCCTTCGGGATTCCCTGCTCTTCTATCTCCTCTGTGACATCCACGCCATAGACCCCGATATAGGGAACTCCCTGTCCGTTGGACAGATGCTCTATCACTTCCTTAATATCCGTGATCCCGTACCCTATGATCAGCTCTGTGCTCCCTTCCTCCGCCGTATCCTGGTCGATCAGTGCGATGATCTCACCCTGGAGATTCACGACGAAACCGCTTCCGTTCTTGGAACCCGCGATGTCCGTGTTGATCAGCCGGTACTGGCCGTCCGCACGGTCCAGTACATTTTTACCGGAAGCGATCGAACCAAATCCCATGGCGCCCGCATATCCAAATGGCTTTCCAAGCACGATAGCCACATCTCCCTTAGACACCGCATTCGAACTTCCAAGAACCGCCGTCTCTATCTGCGCCCAGGTAGATTCCTTGATCTCCCCCCGGTTTACAGCATAGATCCCAAGCCCCAGATTCCCGTCGCCTTTTTTGAATATCGCCGGACAGCTGGCTCCGTCGTTGAATATCACCCGCAGTTCCTGAACGCCTTTTGCTACGGATGCTTTCCCCAGTATCAGAAGTTCGCGTCCGTTGTCCGCAACGATCACCCCTGAGACGCTTCTCTTATAATCGCCTGCCTCTTCCGTCCAGTCTGACGTCTCCTCCACACCGACTATCTCCACCACAGACCGGTTCGCTTCCACCGCAATAGATGTCAGAGAATGCTGCATCTGCCGATAGCTGTCGGCATCAAGGGGCGCCTGTACGACTTCTTCCTTCACTTCCGGCTCCTCTGCCGCCTCTTCTTCCAACTCTTCCTCCGCAGGAATCGTAACCTTTGCAGGATCTTCCTGGAAGATCTTGTCCATGACAGGCCGCAGCGCGCTGAAACTAAAACAGGCGAATACTCCGAACACCAGCCCAAAGCCTGCCATCCGAAAGATGCCTCTTCGCACCGCGCCCTTCTCCTTCTTTATCGTCTCTTGTATGAAAGAATACTCCTCGCCATCCTCTTCTTTCGGATATCCTTCATCTATCTCTTCCCGGGGCTTCTCTTCCTTCCTGGAATCTTTATACTCTTCCATAGACGCACCCTTCTCCTTCTCATTACAAATCATTCCTTCGACGCAACAATTGGTTGAACAGTAATTATAGTATACTCCATGAAGAGCGAATGTTCAATATTTATCCTACTTTATCCTTTCCTTTATGAAGCAAATAGGTTAGAATAGGTCTAGGTGATGAATATGAATAAGAAAACATTAAGTAAATTAGAATACCATAAGATCATTGAACTACTTACAGACCACGCTTCCTCCTTTAGCGGCAAAGACCGCTGCAGGAAGCTTTGCCCTATGACCGAACTGGCAAAGATCAATGCGTCGCAGCAAGAGACTGCCGCGGCATTTACCCGGATCGTGAAAAAGGGACGTCTCTCCTTTAGCGGATGCAATCCGGTAAACGACTCTTTGAAGCGTCTGGAGATCGGCGCCGCGCTTGGAAGCGGAGAGCTTCTGCGCATCTGCAAGCTTCTGGAAGCGGCAGGACGTGCAAAGGCATACGGGCGGCATGATAACAACGATGAAGAAGAAGACTGCCTGGATCCATTTTTCCAACAGTTAGAACCTCTGACCATACTAAGCACGGAGATCCGCCGGTGTATCCTGGAAGAAGACGAGATCAGCGACGACGCCAGCGGGACTCTGAAGTCGATCCGGCGTTCTATCAGTCAGATGAACGATAAGGTGCATTCCACCCTGTCCGGCATGGTGAACGGCTCTCTGCGCACTTACCTGCAGGATTCCATCATTACTATGCGCGGGGACCGTTATTGTATCCCGGTAAAAGCTGAGTACAGAAGCCAGGTATCCGGACTGATCCACGACCAGTCTTCTACCGGCTCTACTCTGTTCATTGAACCAATGGCAGTGGTAAAACTTAATAATGACTTAAAGGAACTCTATGCCAAAGAGCAGGAAGAGATCCAGGTGATCCTCGCGCGCTTAAGCGCAGACACCGCAGAATACATCGAAGAGATCCGTACCGACTACAGCGTACTTGGTGAACTGGACTTCATCTTCGCAAGAGGAAGCTTCGCGCTGGATATGAATGCCTCTATGCCTCTGTTCAACACAGAAGGGCGTATTCATATCCGGGAAGGGCGGCATCCCCTTCTGGAGAAGAAGAAAGTCGTACCGATCACGGTCACTCTGGGAGACGCTTTTGATCTCTTGATCATTACCGGACCGAATACCGGCGGCAAGACCGTTTCCCTCAAGACAGTAGGGCTCTTCACACTCATGGGCCAGGCGGGGCTCCACATTCCGGCGCTTGACCGCTCCGAGCTTGCCGTATTCGAACACGTCTATGCGGACATCGGAGACGAGCAGAGTATCGAACAGAGCCTCAGTACATTCTCTTCCCATATGACCAATATTGTCTCCTTCTTAAAGCATGTAGACAAACACTCTCTGGTCCTGTTCGACGAACTTGGAGCCGGAACGGATCCGACGGAAGGCGCCGCCCTTGCAACGGCAATCTTGAATCATCTGCATCAGCAGGGCATCCGTACTATGGCGACGACTCACTATAGCGAACTCAAAGTGTACGCCCTGTCCACCCCGGGAGTGGAGAATGCCTGCTGTGAATTCGATCTGGAGACCCTGCGTCCCACCTACCGCCTGCTGATCGGAATCCCCGGCAAAAGCAACGCATTTGCCATTGCCGGGAAGCTTGGACTCCCGGATTACATCATCGACGAGGCCAAGCTTCATCTGACCGAGCAGGACGAATCCTTCGAAGACCTGCTCACCGACCTGGAGGCGAGCAAGAAGACCCTGGAGAAAGAACAGGATGAGATCGCAGCCTATAAGCGCGAACTGGAACGGCTCAAGTCAGAAGCCGCCAAGAAACAGGCTAAGCTTGAAGAACAACGAGACCGGATCCTGCGGGAAGCCAACGAGAAGGCATACGCCATTCTGGCAGACGCCAAGGAAACCGCAGACGAGACGATACGCAATTTCCACAAATTCGGCAAAGAGAACATCTCTGCAGCCGAGATGGAGAAAGAACGCGAGCGCCTGCGAAAGAAGATGGCGTCTACCAATTCCGGCACGAAACTGGAACCCCAAAAGCCGCGTAAGACATATAAGCCGTCCGACTTCAAACGCGGGGAATCTGTCCGGGTTCTGAGCATGAATCTGAACGGAACCGTCGTATCTCTCCCGGATAACAGAGGCAATGTTACCGTACAGATGGGTATCCTGCGCTCTCAGGTCAACATCTCTGACCTGGAGATCATAGAAGAAGCGGCGTCTTATACCGCCAAGCAGATGCACAAGACCTCCAAGGGAAAGATGAAGATGGGCAAGTCCCTGTCCGTAAGCCCGGAGATCAATCTTCTCGGCAAGACTGTGGACGAGGCTGTCGCCGAGCTGGATAAATACCTTGACGACGCCTCTCTGGCGCATCTTTCCTCAGTCCGTGTCGTTCACGGCAAGGGAACCGGCGCGCTGAGAAACGGCATCCATACCTACCTGCGCCGTCAGAAGCATGTCAAGTCCTTCCGCCTTGGCGCCTTCGGCGAAGGCGACGCCGGCGTGACCATCGTAGAGTTGAAATAAAAAGGAGACACTTTTAATGGTAAATAAACAGAAAATCTTAATCGTAGACGACGACGAGAATATCGCCGAACTCATATCCTTATACCTCACCAAGGAGTGTTTTGACACCATGATGGTACACGACGGTGAGAAGGCGCTGATCGCCCACGATACCTATCAGCCTAACCTGATCCTTCTGGATCTGATGCTTCCGGGGATCGACGGTTATCAGGTATGCCGGGAGATCCGCGCCAGATCCGGCGTACCGATCATCATGCTGTCCGCCAAGGGCGAAGTATTCGATAAGGTTCTGGGACTTGAACTCGGCGCCGACGACTATATCATGAAACCTTTTGATTCCAAGGAACTGGTCGCCCGGGTCAAAGCGGTCCTGCGCCGCTACCAGACAGCCCCCAAGGCGGAAGCGCCGAAAGCAGATAAGGGAAAATGTGTGGAATATCCGGGCATTATCATCAACCTTACCAATTATACCGTACTGGTGGACGGCCAGAGAGTCGATATGCCGCCCAAGGAACTGGAACTCTTATATTTCCTTGCCTCCTCCCCCAATCAGGTATTTACCCGGGAACAACTGCTTGATCAGATCTGGGGATACGAATATATCGGCGATACGCGGACCGTAGACGTCCATATCAAACGTCTGCGGGAGAAGATCAAGGATCACAGTATGTGGGGACTTGCCACCGTCTGGGGGATCGGCTATAAGTTCGAGGTAAAGTAAGAGATGCGCAGTACATTATATTTAAAATTTATTATCGTATATATTCTATTCGGATTCCTTTGTATCTTTTCCGTAGCCACACTGACATTCAGCCTGACGGAAAGCCCCCTTGAGAAAGAGCAGGCGACGTCTCTGTACCGGGAAGTGAATCTCGTTGCCAGCAACTACCTGCCTTCTTATTTCTCAGAAGAACTTGACGGCGAAGCGGTCTCTCTGCAGTTATCCGGCATGGAACTTCAACTGGAGGCAGCCATATGGTTCGTGGACAGGGACGGTAAGATGATATCCTCAGCGGCGCCCGACAATTATCCTGCGGCGCCGCGTTATATCCGTGATTTTGATCCTGTTGAGATCAGCGGGCGCCAATACCAGACCGGCCGTTATCATGAGTATTTTGACGAAGATGTGATCACCGTCATGGCGCCGGTTGTATATGGATATTCCCCCAACGGTTACCTGCTCATCCATAAGTACCTGGACGACTTAAAGGACACACAGCATATCCTGCTTCGCGCCGCGTCTCTCACCGTGCTTCTGGTCTATGTTCTTTCCTTTGTCATACTGCTCGCCTTCCAGTACTTCGTGTACCGGCCTCTGTATCAGATCACGGAAGCCGCCACCCAGTATGCCTCCGGTAATCTGGAATATGAGATACCGGTTTACACGGAAGACGAGATGGGATATCTCTCCGCATCTTTGAATTATATGTCGTCACATCTGAGGGATATGGAAGATTATCAAAAGAAATTTGTGGCAAATGTGTCTCATGATTTTCGTTCTCCGCTCACCTCGATCAAGGGATACGTTGAGGCAATGACAGACGGGACCATCCCGCCGGAATTATATGGGAAATATCTGAAGATCATATTATTCGAGACAGAACGTCTGACAGATCTGACCCAGGATCTGCTGACCCTGAATGAATTTGACACGAAAAACCTGCTTCTGAACAAAGAAGTCTTCGACATACATGAGATGATCAAACATGTCGCCGCTTCCTTCGAAGGAACCTGTACACAGAAAAAGATCTCCATCAATGTCCTGATCGCAGCAAAGCATCTGAATGTCAACGCCGACAAGCACAAACTCCAACAGGTACTCTATAATCTGTTGGACAACGCGATCAAGTTCAGCGATCCTGATTCCGTCATCACCATCGAGACGACGGAAAGAGGCGACAAAGTCTACACCTCCGTGAAGGATGAAGGGATCGGCATCCCCCGCGGCTCGCTCAACCGGGTATGGGAGCGTTTCTACAAGTCCGACCTTTCCCGCGGCAAGGATAAGAAAGGAACCGGCCTGGGACTTGCAATTGTCAAGGAAGCGATCCAGGCACACGGGGAGAATATCAATGTCGTCAGCACCGAAGGCGTCGGAACCGAGTTCATCTTCTCGCTGCCGAAGGGTTAAAAGGCAAGCACATCATTACTCAAGAATTAATGTAATGATGTGCTAGGTCCAAACCACGCTAATTTAATTCTACATAACTATATTTGCCGCCCTTGGCGGAATTATATTCTCCTTCCGACGGTCTGTAGATCATGATCTTGTTCTTCACCGTATAGATGCTTTCCGCCGGTCCGGTTATCTCCACTGTTTCAAGTCTTTCTTCTGAAGGAAGGAGGATAACCACACTTTCCTCCGATAAGGACAGGATACATAATCTGCCTTCTTTCCCATAAGCGTAATTAAGCCCCCGGATCGGCTGTTCCGCATCATAGATCTTCCTCCAGCCTCCTTCTTTCTGCTCCAGGCTAAAACTCGTTACAGCCAGATTCTCTGCATAGTAGAGGGTATCTTCCACAATAAAACGTCCTGAGCCGCTTCCTGCATAATCATCCGGATAAGAGACGAGCTCCTCGGCTTCCTCTTCTGTATACCTATAGACATGTACGGTCCCCGCATCGGTGAAATCATCCGCAAAGATCGCCTCGCCGTCCTGATAATCCAGCAGTACTCCCCGGGAAGTAAAATAAAGCAGCCCCGCCATCTCTTCTGCGCTTATATTTTTTGATTCCTGCTTTTGCAAGATCGAATACAGACGGCTGATAACGGAATCGTACGTAAAGCTGCCGTCCTCCAGAAATCCGTCTATCCATCCTCTGGCGACAGTCTCGCCCTTATCCTTCTCGTCCTTCTCCCGGTTAAAGAGGACTGCGTAGCTTTCTCCGTCTTCCTGCGCAGACACAGCGAACCCGAGATCTCCTGCATATAACATCGCCGCGGCATGTTCTTCACAGAAATAATTATCACCCATTGCGTTCCATTCTTCCGGAACCTTGCTGTTGTGCCTGCGAAGCCCCGTCCAGTCATTGACCCACAGCCAGCTTCCTTCTGCGGCTGCACTGCGCCTTGCATCCGACGCTTCGATATTGGCATTCGTTCCGTTATGGATAAACCTCTGATAACAGCCCTTGGTAAATTCCGGATTCTTTCCCTGGCGGATAAACCGCTGATCGTCCTCTGTCACCATCTTCCATGCCCTCTCCACGGGGCCTAGCCGGAGCATCGGCGGTAATTTGTCTGTTATGGACGCCGCGCTCCAGACCAAGAGCGCCAACAGCACTCCATTGACTGCGGCTTTCCGGTCATAGGATCGGGGAAGCGGTTCTTCCTGCGGCTTCCCTGCAAGCTCCTCACATTCTTTACGATCCCATACACGTCCGATCTCCTTCTTAAAACGCTCCGTCATAAAGAAACGCCATACCTTCATCTCCGCCTCATCTGCCGTATCATCCGGTATCTCGGCGGAAGCATCAAAGGGCTTGATATCCTTTATCATCTCTGTAACCTGCAGAGCCGTACTAAAGGGATTCGGGCGCACCTGTCTGGTCTCTGCCCATATGATCTTACCATGGAAACGTTCTTCCTCCGGGATCTTCATCTCATAATCCATGAATTCAACTTTGAAAGGTTTATCCAATTCATAGACGATATGTAGTTCCTCTGCCTTCTTCCTTGGTATCCCCACTGCTTTCAACGTATTCCCCAGGAAGACCGCATACCCCTCCTCCAGTATCATCAATTCCTCTCCGACGCATCTTTTTGTAGATTCGGAGGTCGTCGTAGTCGCCAGCGCCTCATTGATCCTCTTCTCGCCTTTTTGCTTCCACGCCGTATGCTCATTGATCCCGATCGCATCAGCATTCAGCAGCGCATCCAGGTTGGAATTAAAAGTTTTCAGCGCTTTGTCTACGTCATAGCTTGTGGTCGTAGTACGTGTCGTCTTCTCAGTCAGCCTTCTTGCGGCAATCTCATAGATCTTCTTGATATAGATCTTCTCCCCCTCTGCCGCGCGCAGCCCATCCATATCCGCATAAAGCAGCAGATAATCATCCGATAGTATCTCCCGCAGCTTCTCACGCGTCAATTCATAAGCGTAAGCAAACCCGTCAAGCCGCAGCTCTTTGTCTTCTTCTTTTGTCTTTATCCTCCCACAGCACGTCGAGAATACATCCAGAGCCAGATTCTCTCCTATTATGGGATAATCCCAGCGTGATACGCCATACATATTGCTGATCAGTTTCTTCGTCTTCTCTTTTAAAGGCGAAATGTCAAAGACATACTGGCTATCCCGGCTCCTTCTGCCGTCCTCATCCACTTCCTCATCGGCAAACGAATACTCCAGCAATTCTTTCTCCAGGATCGTCTTTGCATCTTGGGCGAGTTTCCGTTCTGTTGCATTCTTCCGGTTTTCCTTCTCCCTTGATCTGTTGATGAACGCCAGTCTCAGCGCACGCCACAGGAATATCAGCATCCCCTCTCTTGCTTCGTCTCCAAGACCTGGGAGAAAAGCTATAAGCAACCAGACATAGCACAGGAAGCTCACCACATAGGTTCCGTAATAAAGTACCCCGTACAGAAGTATCATATCCGTATCTATATCTTCCATCCACCCCCTGGCGAAACGCAGTCCCTGGATCGCCAGTATGCCCACGATCACCATCAAAAGCGATATCCAGTCCCTTTTTACTAATTCTCTGAACTTTACTTTGGGCTGCACCCGATAACTTTGCAGCGTGTCCATATACGCTTCTAAAGCCAGCATATCTTCGCATTTTTTCCTGAATTCATCTTTATTATTTATCATTCTCTCATCCTTCCTTTTCCAAAATTCATTTCTCTTCTTTTGCGGGGCTTATCTTCTTATGCCCGCTATAGATCCAATGCCTTAAAATGCATGAACCGAAGCCTTGAACAACCCTCCTTCTTAAAAACCTCGTCCAATGTACGGCATGCCTCCCGAAACCAAATGCCGGCACGCACGTCATCCGTTTCCCTTCGTTTCTCTTCATACATTTGGATCAGCCTGATCAGCAGCCAGTCAAGCCTCTCCCCCCTGGCCATCGTATGTTCCTCCTCAAGCGGAAGATATCCGAAGAACCGCAGCTGCCTGTTCATCTTCTTAAGGGTGACATCCGGCATCCCCAGGATCAGAAGATGCCGTATCAACGCCTTGCGGGGAATCTCTCCGCTCAGACGCATCTGCCTGGCAAATTCCGATTCATATCGCAGGCTGGTAATATGCTTATTGATGATCTCAGGCTTCAGCTCCCCCGATCCCTTGATATACCGAAGCGCATCTGTAAAATAGATGTGCCGCAGGAACACTCCTGCTTTCTTCCTCGGAATATGAAGACTCTCAAGCTTATTCTCCGGCACGTTCCTTAGATATGCCTCCACGATCTGTTTAAGATATGCCCGTCTCTCCCGGTACGCCGGATCCGCCGCGTCAGACACGGCGTCATACAGCTCCATCCCCCGGTCATAATACTGCTGCACGAAGAATTTCATCTCTGTCTCAGACAACTCCAACGCTTTGCCGAACAACAGACAATGCTCCCTGTTGCCGGGCATACACTTCCCGGTCCGCCAGTACCTGAGTTTCAGGACTTCTGAATCCTTCTTTGGCGCTCTTCCATACATACGCTCATACAACAGCTTATCCGTCTCCGTCTTACTTCTCAGCCCGCACCGCTTCTTCACACGGTCATACCTGCGATTCAGCCACCGAAGCTCCGGCCGCGGACGTCCCCCAAGAGAAATGCACTCCATGGCAAGCCTGGCCATATCATCCTTCCTATACTGATCCAACATCTCATCCCCCTTTGCATCATAACAACAAAGACAAAAAGAAACTGCCTGTGACCAAGTCTTATCAGGCAGTTTCCCAATCTCCCTTTATGTATATTCGCGCCAGAAATATAAAAGGGGACAAAAATAATACAATAATTAATTTACAGTGAAAGTAATATCAAAGCTCTGATTCCACCGATAGTTGATAACATCGTCTTTTCGAAATCTGAGATATGCATTCTTTACATATTCTCTTACCATACTTGTCCGAAGAAGATATTTCGTCTCCAGATCCCCCAGATCTTTAGATTTCAGTGATAAACGGATTTCTTCTTCATAAGGCTCCATGTGAGGGGGCGTTGAAGGTTGTTCCAGTTCCAGATCCAGGTTTATATCAGGTTCCGGATCAGGATTCGGATCTGTCTCTGCGTCTATCGCGTAAACTGACAGAAGTGAAAGTTCCGGATCGTCCGATATGTATCCAATCTTCAAAGACCGACATTCCATCAAGCTTTCCCCCAGATCCATATCCCCAATATCAGGAAACGGCTCTTCAAAAAACTCTTCAAAGGCATCCTTATCAAACTCCGGATCCCCAGACAGAAGCTTGCACTCTTTCAAATATACACTTCCGCCGTGAACCGGATACTCCCTGCTGTCCCATGTATTATTCTCCAGATCGATCGTTATCGTAAACTCATCCCCCAGCTCCCGCTCATAACAAAGCGACGGGACATGCAATGTATACTTTCCCGGAGACGCCGCGCCAAAGTCCCATTCATAATAGGTCTTAATATTCATAGGCGAGTACCACAGGCATCTCCCCTGCCGCTCTGTCCCGTCCTCTCCTGTCACCGTTACAGCATCGTCTGACATCTCGCCAGCAGAATCCCTGATAAGTCCCGGCAGCAGCCTATATTCATCATCATCATCCAGAGGATGGATCTCAACGATAAGCGAACCATCCTCAAGCCTTGGGATCGCCATCACACCGCCGTATTTCCCCACCTGATAAGGATGATCCTTGATCTCATCCTGCTTAACGGTACTCAGATCGAATACAAATGCCGGACATCCCTTTATCTTAAGCGTCAGCGCCTGAAGCCCCTGTTCAGAAGCAGGAAGCGAAACATTTTCAAATTGAAGATATCGGACACGCGAAGTAAAGTTAGGCTGATATTCCGTTTGACTTGAAAATTTCCAACTGCTTCCGTTGTATTCCAAAGTATAATCCCTGAATATCGGTTCGTCTCTGTTAGCCGTATCTTTCATCTGGAGTGTCAGCGTGATAACCACTTCATTATTGATATAGACAAACTCATCCAGCGACAGCGTATAGTCCTGGTCTTCATAAACCATCTTTTCCGTAAGAGAATACACAGCTTCTTCCGGATTGAGATTGACACCGTACCCGGGACTGACCGTATATTCATCTATGACAGCTTCCATCGGACCGTATTCCGTATGTACTTCCTCTTCCTGCCTGTTTTCGATTATATTGACTGACGGAATCCCCGCGTCCGCCTCTGATACTTCCGCCAGATCGTTCTCTTCTTCCGGTACCGGTCCCGGTTCTGGTTCACGGTTCCTGTCCCGCCATCCCTGGTCATTATTGATCACCAGTCCGTCATCCGGAATGACTTCCGGATCTTCTTCTTCCTCTTCCTGCACCCAGAGCGGCGGAATGATATCCAGATACCGCAGGACGCCATAGACACATGCCGAGAAGGATAACAGAAGCACCAGGATCAGCAGTAACATCAGCATACTCTGCCCCAGTTTCAAGATCCCCCTCTGATGCCGCTTCTTCACGGTCTCATAAGGCAGATCAAGAGACTCCGCGATCTCCCGTACTGTCATCCCGTCATAATACTTCATCCGGATGATCTTTAGCTCATTGGGCTTAAGTACAGACATGGCGCGCTCCATATCCACCTTAAGCTCCGCACGGTTAAATCTTCTGTCCTCCCTGCCTTCTTCCGCTCCAAGCGCGCTCTCATCCAGAGACATACTGCGCCGCAGCTTCTCCTTCCTGTAACGGGAGATCGCAATCTTACGGGCTATCGCAGTCAGGTAGACTGGCAGAGATCCTCGTTCAGGATCGAATCTTTTCCTCTTGAAATAAAATCCTGAAAACGTATCATTCGTACATTCCTTAATATCCTCCGGGTTCTCCACATGGAAAGAGATCACATGCCAGACGAGCCCCGTGTATTTCTCCATCAGAAGAACCATGCCCTTCTGCGGATCTTTCCCCAAAACATCCAAGATCTTTTCATCTGATAAAATTTGTATATCCATAACTTTTCCCCATTAAAATGACATTTAACCTTATCAAAACACAGATTTCATTCTGTTAAAAATAACACATATCCCCCACCATATCAACAAGGTAAATTTTAACAAAAGTGAACGGACTTAACTTACGATCACCGTAGGATATCCTGCCAGTTTCAACTGTCTCTCCAGTTCGGCAGCGTCATCCATATCGTCAAATTCCCCCACCTGCACACGCAGGTAGGAACCCGAATCCTCTATAAATGCCGGATACCCCTCTTCCAACAGCTCATTCAGCAGCCTTTCCGCATATCTTCGGTTCCGGTACGCCCCCACCTGTACATGGTATTGACCGTCCTTGATCACTCCTGCCGAATCAAGTGAATCGAGTATGCCAGATGCGATCGCCTGTGCAATATCCTGAAAATTATCGTCGAATAGCTGATTGTCAATATCCGAATTGATAAAACCTGCCTCCACCAGGAGCGCGGGCATCTGTGTCCTTCTAAGTACCGCCAGATTCGGCCTTGCCTTCACTCCCAGATTCACGAATCCAACCGCCTCTAACTGATCGTTGATATCCTGCGCCATCTGGTACTTAAGTCCGGACAGATCATAGACAAGAGTCTCCACCCCGGACACTTCGTTATCCGTCGGATAGGAGTTCCGATGAATGGAAACGAAGAAATCCACTCCGGCGCGGTTTGCCTCCATAGCCTTCTCATAGGGTGTCTGATAGACGTCCGTCGTTCTTGTATATTGTACGTCGATCCCGTTATTCTGAAGGATCTCCCCAACCGCAAGCGCAAGCCGCAAAGCGTCGTCCTTCTCCTGTCGTCCGTTATATACGGCTCCCGGATCTCGTTCTCCTCCATGTCCTGCATCCAGCATGATTGAATAAGGCATAATTAGCCTCCTGATACTTTTTTCATTATTATATGCCAAAAGGCAGGATTCCGTGAACCCTGCCTTCCATTATGCGATCCTTCCTCCTGTATACATAATTTCTTCCAACTTATCAATAATCCTGTCCGCCGCGCTCATATCCTGCGCTCCGGAAGTCGTATTCCTGTAACCATAGCAGAAGATACCCGCATTCTTCGCCGCCAGCATCCCCGTATGCGTATCCTCCACCGCCGCCGCATACTCCGCCGGGATCCCTGCCATCTCAAGTACTCTATGGTACACATCCGGCGCCGGCTTCTTCGCCGACACTTCATCCCCTGATACCGTATGATCAAAATACCTTTCTATCTTAAGAAGCCGAAGAGCGTCATCTACCAGAACCCTGGTAGATGATGACGCCAGACCGATCTTGATCCCATTGCCTATCGCCCATAAAAGCAATTCCTTAAGCCCCTCTGACGGAGGGATCTGATCCTCTTCTATCTGCTGTGCTACTAATCGGTACTGTTCCTTTTCCAGATCGACGGGCTCTCCTTCGATCCCGCATTTTTCGATCACCTGCTTCCAGAAGCCACTGGAAGAATTCCCCACCGGATCCGGGAACGTATCATCCGGTACGATCCCAAGTCTTCGGAACATCATCTGTCTTGCATTCTCGTGCAACGGCTCGCTGTCTAAGATCACGCCGTCCATATCAAATATCAGAAGTTTTAATCTGCTATCTATCATTCTCTTCTCCTGCTTCTGGTCATTGCCATTATCACATGGCTTACTTTTCCTATCTCTGTCCATATTTGTTCATAAAGAAATCGTGGAAAAAATCAATATCCTTCTGTGAAATCTCCACTCCGCCTCCTATGCTCTGGCAATTGATATATACCATGGCGGTTTTCTCCAATACCTGCGAACCGGTATATGCCTCTGCAAGGGTACGGCCCACCGTGATCGCGCCGTGATTTGCGATCAGCGCCCCCGCGCGTTCCTTCAGTGCATGCACAACTTCGTCCGCCATCTCCTTCGTTCCCGGCATGGTATAAGCCGCAAGCCTTACGTCCCCTCCGAGAATCTGTACCTGGTCGTCACAGATCGGCGGGATCGTCTTCCTTGCCGCCGCAACTGTCAGCGCGTAAGTCGAATGTGTATGCACGATCCCATTCACCTCAGGACGGTCTTTATAGACTGCCGAATGTACGACCGTCTCTATGGATGGCTTCAGGCTGCCTTCATATTCCAGTGTATTCATATCTACCACCACCATATCTTCCGGGCACAGACGCTCATAATCCATACCGGACGGTGTGATCACCATGTGATCTTCATCAATACGTGCCGAGATGTTCCCCCAGGTTCCTGCGACAAGCCCGCTGTGATACATCGCCTTCGCCGTCTTACATACTTCGATCTGCATTAATCTTGCCTTTTCTCTGTTCATCCTATCTTCCTCCTGTGGTTAATCAGAATCTATATTGGTACAGAAGATGCTCCCCGTTCAGGAACCTCCTTACATCTGCAACAATCTGTTTCGTATGGTTTACCAGTACATCGTCCGTGGCGCCGGCAATATGCGGCGTGATCACCACATTGTCAAGCTCTGTCACATAAGGATGGACGCCTGACAGCGGTTCATTGGCATATACATCGAATGCCGCTCCCGCGATCTTCCTCTCTCTCAGCGCCTCAACCATCGCTTCTTCATCCAGGATCGCCCCTCTTGACGCGTTGATAAAATATGCCGTCGGCTTCATATAAGAGATCATCTCACGGCTGATACAGCCTCTTGTCTCATCTGTGATCTTCATGTGGCAGGTCACAAAATCCGACTCCTGCATGAGCTGCTTTAATGTAACAGCCTTCCTGACTCCGAATTCTTCTACGTCGATCTCCCCCACAAACGGATCATAGATCAAAAGCTCCATGCCGAATGCTCTTGCGATCTTGCCGACTCTGCGCCCAATACTTCCGTATCCGACGATTCCAAGCGTCTTCCCATGCAGCTGTGTCCCTTTGAACACCATATACGGCGAATCCATGTCCATATCCCATATCATGTCTACTTTCAGCCCATCCTTGGTTACCTTCTTTGCGTCGGGATCCCCTGTGAACTTGCCTGCCTTCAGCGCGCCGTGCGCCATCGGGATCTTCCGTGCAATGGAGAGCATCAGCCCGATCGTCATCTCCGCCGTTGAATCGGAATTCCTCCCGGGCGTATAAAGAACCGGTATTCCCCTCTCTTTTGCCGCCTCCATGTCAACATTCACCGGCGTAGCCCTGGTACATGCGATCAGCTTCAGATTGGGCGCGCTCTCGATCACCCTGCGTGTGATATCGTCATAACTGGTAATGATCATATCTGCGTCCCGGACCTTTTCTGCCAACTCATCTTCCGCCATCTTAGGAAGCCCCAGCGCCCATCCGTCTTTGACTACTTCGCCCATCTCGTATAAAGGCTTCAGCTCTTCTTCGTTATACTCCGCTGTAAAAAATATCTTCATAGGTCTTATTCCTCCTCGCTGATCACTTTGATCTTCTTATTCATCTGATGTCTATAATCCCAGATCTCCTGATTATGGATCCTTACTTTTTTGTAGAGTTCATAGATCAGATCGTATTTCTTCGTATTCATCAGATCCGGCTCGAACACCTGACGAAACGTACAGGCTCTGTCGGCGGCATCCTCATAATCCTTGTACAGTCCCTGGCTGACGCCGATCATCAGCGCCACGCCTTTCGCGCCCAGTTCCTTTCCTGACGGGATCATCACCCGCCTCCCCAGCACGTCCGCGATCATCTGTGCCCACACCAGACTGTTGGCGCCTCCTCCTGCCAGGAATATCGTCGCATTCTTGTCCAGATCTCCCAGACAATCCCGGATCGACATACTGATCCCCTCATATACGGCGCGTATCAGATCCCCTCTCGTCGTTACCTGGCTGATACCAAAGAAACTCGCCCGTGCATAGGGATGATAGAACGGGGCGCGTTCCCCGGCAACGCTTATGTACGGATGATACACAACGCCGCCGCACCCCACCGGAGTATTCTTCACGATCCGGTCGATCTCATTGAAATCTTTAGTCTTCGCAATATTCTCCATCATCCAGTCAATATTCGGAGTCCCGTTAAGAGTCGGCTGCAGCTCGACAAAGAACTCTCCCGCCGGGTGTTTCTCATACCTGGTATTCCCCGCTCCGAAATCACAATCCTCTTTCCTTAGTACGATCTCGTTCGCACATGTCGTCCCCAGGATCACACACACGTCCTTTTCATGGACTGCTCCCAGTCCTACCGCCGTAGCCGAGGTATCAAGCGCTCCCGCAATGACCGGGAGCCCCCGCCTTAATCCCACTTCATCTGCAAATGTATCAAGGATCGTTCCCACCACCTCGTCAGAACATACCGGATCCGGCAGATAATCCCTGTATTCCGCAAGATCAAGCGCCTCCATGAGTTCCAGGGCGATCTTGCCGCTCCTTACGTCGACCAGAGAAGTAAGGCTGTCCGTGATCTCAGCTTTTACTTCGCCGGTCATCTTATACCGGATCCAGTCCTTACAGAAGATCAGCTTCGCCGCCTTGTCAAGCACGTCTCTGCGGTTCTCTTTCATCCATTTCAGCAGCATCATCTGATTCCCCGGAAGCGGCGGCGTGCCTGTGGTCCGATGATATAATTCTCCGACCTCCGGATGATCCTCCGTAATCTTCTTTACTTCATTTACCGCCCGTCCGTCGCACCACAGGATCGCACTCTGAACCGGGTTGCCGTCCCGGTCGATCAGCCAGCAGCCCTCTCCCTGTCCGGTGACTCCGATCCCGATAATATCTTCCTTGTCCACCGGAGCCGATCCCGCCACATCCTTTACACATGCCTTCACATTCTTCCAGACAGTATCCATGTCCTGCTCTACATGATTGCCCTCGCCGTGCGTCTCGCTCTCGCGGCTCGCCACGCGTACCTCATGCCCGTCTTCATCAAACAATACTGCCTTTACATTTGATGTTCCTGCATCTATTCCAAGAATATACTTCATTCCAGTATAACCTCCTAAACCCCTTCCATTACGTTCTTTGCCGTTGTCTCGTCTATGATCAGCGTATCAATACATCCCGAACGAAGCGCCGCCCGGATCGCTTCTATCTTCTCTTCGCCCGTTGCGACAAGCACAGTATTATCAATCTTCTTAAGACACTCCATATCTGCATTCAGAAGCCGCTCTGTCAGAGGGCAGTCATCGTAACTTCCGTCTCTCCGGATCGGATTCATGGCAAGATCTGCCACGAAGCCCTGCGCCCTTAACACCCGTATATCATCTTTCGTAATATGGCCGCGCGCGCACATGGTGGACTGCTCCGACAACTCTCCAACTCCAAGCACCGCAATATCACATTCCCGCATCAACTCATAAGAAGCCTTAATACTTTTCTCCTGGAACAGCCATCTCTTCGTCTCCGCGTGCTCCACCACCACGGGCGCATACAGCATATAACTTGGACAATCCAGCTTATTCGCGATCCCTCTGGCTATCTCATCACACTTCTCCACCGGACGTTCGATATTCTGGGCTCCCATCAGCTGGATGACCCGGCAGGCGCTGCGGCGTCTGTATGACATCTGATCTGCCACCTCCGCAAGCGTCCTTCCCCATGATACCCCGATGATATGTCCCTGCTGGATGATCTCATCCAGGTATTGCGCGGCTACATTCGCCACTTTATAGATCGCCGTACTCGGCTCTCCGTAATCCGGCGCGACAATGGCTTCCCTGAGACGGAACTTCTCTTCGATCTGATTCTCAAGCTCAACATTATTCCGCTCATATCCGTGAATGTTCAACGTTACGATCCCCATATCCGGCAGTGCGTTGATGATCTGATTCACCTTCTGCCGTGTGTAGGATAATCTCTTTGCGATCTCATCCTGGGTCATCCCCAAAGTATGATACCAATACGCTATTTTTACATACAAATTCCGGTTCATATATCCCTCCATCTGATCTAGAGTGCTCTTGACAATCCACACCCTGATCTTATAAAATATCATATAGAGAAATCACAGACCATACAAGCAGACGTTACAAATGTAATTCAGAGTTACATTTGTAATCAGTATATCATTTTCCTGTATTTTGTCAAGTTTATTTTCAAAAAAGTGCGGGTATACTTTATCCCCCGCACTTTCCTGCAAAACGGCGCTATGATCTGCCGTCCGAAATATTACAATAATTCTATGATCCCGTCTGCCATCGCTGTCAGAATGATACAGCAGGATGTCGCTCCCGCGTCCAGAACGCCTCTGGAACGCTCGCCCAGACGGCTGGAACGCCCGAATTTCGCCACCATATCTTTGGTAGAATCGCGGCCTTTTTCTGCTGCCGCCTTCATCTCTTCCAACGCTTCCTTATAATCCTTCCCGGATCCTCCTGCCGCTTTCAGAACATCTACCGCAGGCGACAGCGTATCCACCAGAGTCTTGTCTCCAACCTGCGCTTCAACGATATCCTGCAGTTCTTTCAGCCCGTTCTCCAGCATAGCCGCAAGATCTGCCACACCGATCTCTTCCAGATCCTCTCCTGCCTCTGCCATGCCCATCAGGATATTTCCATAGATCGGTCCCATAGACCCGCCGATCTCATTGAAAAGAATCGTTCCAAGATCATCCAGCCCTTCCGAAAAACTAAATTCCTTGTCTTTAAAACGTTCTTCAAACAGACTGAATCCTTTGTTCATATTCATACCATGGTCGCCGTCTCCGATCAGTCCGTCTACCTCGCCAAGATATGCCTTGTTCTCCTGGATCCCTTTTACCATCTTAAGCAGAACGGATTTCCCGTCCGCATTCTTGAATATGCTCATTGCACTACCTCCATGCCCTCTCATACAGATTCTTTTAGAACTGCTTAAGTCCCATGCTGTTTGCCGGCATATCGATCAGTTCTTTTAATTCATCATCCAATTTCATGATCGTGAGTGTTGCTCCCATCATCTCCATAGATGTGAAATAATTGCCTACATATGCCTTATGTGTCTTGATCCCTTTCTCAGCAAGAAGCCTGTCGATCTCATCATACAGAACATACAGTTCCATTACGGGAGTTGCGCCAAGTCCGGATACCAGTACAACCACCTCGTCTCCTTCTGCGAACGGGTAATCCGGTACTACCACATCAACCATTCTCTTAGCCATCTGATCCGCAGTTTCAAGTTCACATACCTCGATACCCGGTTCTCCGTGATGTCCGATCCCTACTTCCATGGTCCCGTCTTTGATCTCGAAATTCGGATGTCCGACTGCCGGAAGTGTACAAGGCGTAAGCCCGATCCCTACGGAACGTGTATGATCGATCGCCTTCTGTGCCGCCGCGATAACCTCGTCGAGATCTCCGCCCTGTGCCGCTTTTGCCCCGCCGACTTTCCACATCAGGACTTCACCGGCAACACCGCGGCGTTTCTCTCTCTGATCCTTGGGGGCGGATGCAACATCGTCGTTTGCCACTACCGTCTTAACCGTGATGCCCGCCTTCTTTGCCATCTTCACTGCCATCTTTACATTCATGTTGTCTCCGGAATAATTCCCGTATAAACACGCGACGCCTTTCCCCTGATCAGCCGCCTTAGCCGCATCCAGGAATGCCGCCGCTGTCGGGGACGAGCAGATCTCGCCGACCGCGACTGCGTCGCACAGATTCTTTCCGCAGTAGCCTACGAACGCCGGCTTATGTCCGGAACCGCCGCCGGTGATCACGCCGACTTTCCCTTCCGGAATATCCTTTGCCTTGATAACCCGCGGATTCTCGGTTGCCTCCACGATATCGCTGTGTGCTTTCAGGAAACCTTTCAGCATCTCGTCTACGATCACATCTGGATTATTCATTATACGCTGCATATCTTGACCCTCCTAAGATGATTTGTTATATCTACTATGCTTCCATATCCGGTACGAGAACAACCTTAAGCGCTCCGCCTTCCCCTGTCTTGGCAATATGGAATCCTTCTTCCCATTTCTCAAGCGGGAACTTGTGCGTTACGACGCCCTCTGTCGGCAGCTTGCCGTTACCGATCCACTCGATGACCGTATCATAGCAGAACGGACTTAAGTGTACGCCCAGAAGGTCTAATTCTTTTCTGTCGGAGATGATACTCCAGTCAACTGTTACCGGCGCGCCGAATACGGAGAACTCTACGAAACGCCCCATCTTACGGATACAGTCAAGCCCCTGCTGAACACTTGACGGATGTCCGCTTGCCTCGATATAGATATCACATCCATAACCGCCGGTCATCTCTTTGATCTTCGCCACGACATCCTCTTTTCCTGGATTCATCACGATATCAGCGCCGAATTCTTTCGCTTTCTCAAGACGTGCGTCGTTCATATCTAATACGATAAGGCACTTTGGATTCGCCTGTTTGATCGCTCCGACCATTCCGAGTCCGAGAGTACCGACGCCGGACTGTACCACGACGTCCGTCGTCTTGATCTGCGCACGGTCTACACAATGGAAGGAACATCCATAAGGCTCGATCAGCGCAGCCTTCTCGATCGGCATATCCGCAGGTACCAGATACGGGATCGCTTCCTTTGTCAGCTTCACGTATTCAGCCATACCGCCGTTTACATTATTCTGGAATCCAAAAAGATCATGCTTCTCACACATCCAGTGACGTCCCGTCTTACAGAACATACACTCGCCGCAAGGAACGATCTGCTCCGGACAGATCCTGTCGCCGATCTTCCAGCCGCCTTTTACATCCGGTCCTATCTCAACAACTTTTCCTACGAATTCATGGCCTGGGATCATAGGCTCTTTGATATACTTCGGCTGTCCGTCAAATCCCCAGAAGCTTGCCGCGCCTGCGAATGCTTTGGTGTCGCCTGCACAGATACCGCATGCTTCTACCTTCAGGATCATCTCACCTTTGCCTGCCCTCGGCGTGTCCACCATCTCGAACCTGTAATCTCCCGGCGCATACGCTACGATCGCTTTCATTTTCTCTGGCAAATTGCTCATCATACATTACCTCCTGTTATATATTGTGTATTTATTGATCGACACTCTGTCGATACTGCACCTTTTCATACACGCTGCCTGCTGATACGGTTCCCCTCCCGTCAGGCAGCGTGCCGCGCGCCTCTCTTTGACATACCAACCTAACTTACTCGCGGATACGTTCTCCGCTCTCAAGATCAAATAAATGCGTCTTCTCTCCGCGTACCTCTAACTTGATGATATCCCCTTGTTTATACCGCGTCTCATCGTCCGTGATCAGCATCAGCAGCGTCTCTCCGACATGAATACCGATACGTCTCTCATCTCCAAGATTCTCGAACGTAGCGACCTCTTCCGGCGTACCCTTAGAATCCTCTCCGCCGATCAGAACGTCCATCGGACGGACTCCCATCTTACATTTGAAGCCGTCGCTTACGACATGGTCATAACGATCCGGAACTGCGATCTCAAGATTACTTCCTTCGAATGTAAATACAAAGTGATCCCCTTTGCCTCTGATCACCGTCTCCAGAATGTTCATAGGCGGCTCGCCGATAAAGGATGCTACAAACTCATTGACCGGATCGTCGTATACCTCTGCCGGCGTACCATACTGCTGAAGGACACCGAAGTTAATGATCGCGATCTTATCTGCCAGCGACATCGCTTCCAACTGGTCATGGGTTACATAGACCGTCGTACACTTAATGTCATTGATCAGACGCTTGATCTCCGTACGCATTGCCTGGCGCGCCTTGCCGTCCAGATGAGACAGCGGCTCATCCATCAGAAGCAGTTCCGGACGGCGGATGATCGCACGTGCGATATTCACACGCTGCTTCTGTCCGCCTGAGAGCTTCACCGGCATCTTATCCAACAGGTCGTCGCACTGCATCAGGGGCGCGATCTCACGGACGCGCTTGTCAATCTCTGCTTTATCTACGCCCTTCGCCTTCAGGTTAAACGCAATGTTATCATATACTGTAAGCGGCGGATACATGGCGTAATCCTCGAACGCCAGACCGATATGCCTATCCTTCGGGTGGAGGTTGTTCACAAGGGTGTCCCCAATATAGATCTCGCCCTTCGTGATATCCTCAAGGCCTGCCGTCATACGCAGCGTCGTCGTCTTGCCACATCCGGAAGGCCCTAGCAAGGCGATGAACTCCCCCTGTTCCGCCACAAGATTCAAGTCTTTTACCGCATAGTCGTTCTGCACGGATTTCTTCTTACCGGAATTCTCATACCGTTTATAAAGATGTTCTATTCTCAATCCTGCCATATTCTTAATCCTCCCGTTTCGCAAAAGATTTAATCTCAGCTTCGTTGTATCGGGCTACATATTCTTTCGTATCGGCATTAAAGAACATCGCATGCTCAAGTTTCATATCAACATAAACATCCTGATCGATCTTTACAGATAACCCGTTCGGCGCGATCATACGAAGCTGCAATTCTCCCATCTCCGCAACAATAACCGATTTGTTGCCAATACTCTCATAACTGTATACGGAGCACTTAAGATAACCTTCCTTCGGTTCGAAAGAATATTTCAAATGCTGCGGCCTCATACCCATCTCGATCTTCTCAAGGCTTGCCTCGTCAAACTTTGCGAACAGATCTGCGTCCGCCGGCAATTCGTATGCCTTGCCGCCTGCATTCATCGTATATGTATAGCCGCCCGCAGTCTTAGTCAGGGTTCCTCCGATGATATTGATCTCCGGATCTCCCATCAGCTGGGCTACAAACTCATTGCACGGCATATAATAGATCTCATCTCCGGTTCCGATCTGCACAATGTGCCCTTCGTTTACAATGGCGATCCTGTCGCCTAACGACATGGCTTCCATGAAATCATGTGTAACATAGATACTGGTCGTACCAAAGTTTGCCTGGATCTCTTTCAGCTCCGTACGCATAGCGTTGCGAAGTTTTGCGTCCAGATGTGCAAGCGGCTCATCCATCAGGTATACTCTGGGAGAACGCACCAGAGCCCGCCCCATGGCGACACGCTGCTTCTGTCCGTTGGACAGCTGGCTTGGGAGACGCTGCAGGAGATAATCCATCTTCATCATCTCGGCGATCTCCTGGATCTTATTCTTGATATACTCTTCATCTTTCTTGTACAGATTACTTCTTAATGGAGACGCCATGTTATCGTACACCGTCATCTGCGGATACAGCGCGTAATTCTCGAATACCATCGCCGTGTCTCTGTGCGCCGCGTCTACAAGATTCATAACCTCTCCGTCGAATTTCACAACGCCTTCTTCCGGAATCTGAATACCTGCGATACAGTTAAGGATCGTAGTCTTACCGGCGCCTGCAGGCCCAAATAATACGAAGAATTCTTTATCCTTTATATCCAGCGTAATTCCGTCAAGTGCGGTAACTTTTCCAAATTTTTTCGTAACATTTTCCAACTGTATTCTTGACATATTCTCACACCTATCCCTTCACTGCACCGAAACTCAGACCACGTACCAGATGTTTCTGAATACAAAGTGCAAATATAATAGCCGGTAATGCAGATACTGTCGCCGCTACCGCAAGCTGTCCATAATGAGCGCTGTCAGTACCAAGGAACTTGGTAATCGCGACCGTGATCGGCTGAACATTCGTACCTGCCAGGATCAACGGGAACGTGAAACTGTTCCATGCGAAGATAAATGCAAGGAGCGCTGAGGATACAAGACCCGGCTTAATAAGCGGGATCAACATCTTGAAGAAGATCTGATACCATGTGTAACCGTCAACCTGCGCCGCATGCTCGATCTCCACGGATATATCTTCAAAATATCCCCTCACAACCCAGATCAAAAGCGGCATAGAGATCAGCTGATATACCCAGATCAATCCAAAATGCGTATCATAGATCCTCAATTTCTGGAAGATCATGAACAAAGGCAATACTACAAGGATCTCAGGCGCAAACTTAAAGGAAAGGATCTGGAATGCGATATCCTCCTTCTTCGGGAAATTATATCTGGCGAGCGCATACGCCGCAGGCACTCCTGCAACCACCGATACGATAACCGCGCCGCCCGATACGATCAAACTGTCGATCATGTAGCTGATATAATCGGAGTTAAACAATACTTCTTTGTAGTTATCCAACGTCGGATCGAATACAAACGTCGTCGTATACATCTGTGTATCCGGCTTGAAGGTAAGGATAACCATCCATATTAATGGAAACAAAGCAAATATCGCATATATAACCAATAACAGATTCTGGACGACCGCGCCCAATAGTTTTTTATTTGAATTCATGCTTTACATCCTTTCTGACTTATTTTTTGACAGTAAACTGATTGAAAATCACTCTTCCAGACCAGCCGCCTGCTTCTGAGCCGCACGCTGTCTCTTAACGATCTGCTTCGCAACCATGTTGATAAATACCCACAGCACCAGGATATACGGCAACGCGAATCCGAATTTCTGGAACTGGAATCCTGTCTGGTAGGAAGTCAGCGACAAGTTCATCAATGTGTCTCCGGGACCTCCCTTTGTAAGTCCGAAGATGATCGCATACTCCTGAAGCGCCGCCATCAGACGGAACAACAATGCTATGTACAAACTTGGTTTCAGCATAGGCAGAGTCAGATTACGGAAATTAAACCACGGGCTTCCTCCGTCGATCTTAGCCGACTCAAACGGCGACTTTGGCAGAGACTGCAAGCCAGCCAGCACAAGCAGCATACAGAATGATGTATTTACCCATACGTCGATCATGACTACCGTCATCATGGCGGTAGAAGCGCCCGCCGCCCACGGGAAGTTATACACTCCAAAGATGTTCAGGAATTTCTCTACGATACCTACAGAGTTATTCAGCATCAGCTGCCAGATGATCGTCGCAGTGATAGGCGCTACCATCAGCGGGAAGATCAGCGCAACTCTTAAGATCTTAGAAAAGCGATTATTCAGATTATTCAGGAGCATCGCAACTCCCATTCCCAATAACATCTCAAACGCCGTACTAAAGAACGCATAACGAAGCGTCACCCAAACCGCCTTCCAGAATGCCCCGGATGAAAGGATCGCGATCCAGTTCTTCAATCCTACAAAACTGTAGTTCGGCAATCTGAAGGAATAACTCGTCAAAGAATAATAGATCGACATTATAAACGGAATCATAATACCGATCGTGATAAGCAATGCAGGAGCTACGATCAAGTACGGACGCATTCTCGTCTTAAACGGCACTACATTCAGTTCGTTCACGGCAGTACTGTTCTTATTCTGCTCTTTCATTATGTTTCCTCCAATTCTGATTTTCTTCTAAATCCAAAAAATCAAGGAGGGTCAGGTAACCCCTCCTTGCCTTTAACCCACATAACCGCACCCTTTACGGGCAAGCGGACTATCGTCCGATTATGTATCATTAAAATCTAATCTCTACAGGGCCGCATCATCCTTATTCAGATACTTCCAGATCCATTACGACTCCATCAAGATCTTTCTTAAGCTGCTTCATAGCCGCTTCCGTAGACTCGTATTTATCTGTAAGAACCAGGTCCTGAAGAACTTCCGCCCATTTCGTTGTACACTCGAAGAAGTATGGCTGCGGTGTAAACTGAATCGTAGCGTTCTTTGACAGGATATCGATAGACTCAAGATAATTCTCTGCGGAACCAACAATCTCTTTGTACTCGGCGCTATCCATTACAGACTGACGCGGAGTATCCGGGCTTGCACCTTCCGTACCGGAATACAGCATATATTCCGGACTTGTAAAGTACTGTAAGAATAACCATGCAGCATCCTTATTCTTGGAATCTGCGTTCATAGCCATAGACCAGATCCAAACGTTCGCCTTCATGTCGTCTTCTGTCTTTCCTTCCGGAAGCGGAATGGTAGACCATGCGATATTACCGGACTGATCGGAAGCTCCTTCAAAGTTCTGGAAATAACCGGCGCTTGTAGCGTCGAACAGCATCGCTGCTTTTCCTGCGCCAAGGTCAGAGCTTGCTTCATACCATGTATAGTTGGACCATTGGCTTGGTCCGCCTGCCTTGATCAGCTTAACCCAATAATCCGTCATATCGATCGCTTCTTTGGAATCAAGCTTACATACCAGCTTGCCGTCTTCGATCGCAAAGTCCTGTCCGCCCCATGTCGCAAACAATGACATATATCCCGGATGAATGGTAGCCCAGTCACGTGTACCGCGCACTGCAACACCATAAGAACCAGATCCGTTAAACTCGTTCAGAGCTTCTGCCGTCTCTAACAACTCATCTGTCGTCGTCGGAACAGTCAGTTCCTTATCGGCAAATACATTCTTGTTATAAGCCAGGTTATTAAGCTCCCATCCCATAGGCAGCGCCCACTGGGAACCTTCGCCCACCGCATGTCCGGGAACCAGATCCCAGCGAAGGGAATCTACGGTAGCCGGAATAAAATCGTCAAAGTTGTAATCTTCTGCCGTCTTAGCCGGATTGTTGATATAATCATCCAACGGCTCCATATAGCCTGCCGATGCATATTCCCATACCTGATAAGCGCCTGTCATAAAGATGTCCGGCGTACCGGAACGGCTGCTAAGAGCGGTATTCAGCTTATCGAAATAGTTACCTTCCGGTGTAGATGAATATTCAACGGTGATACCTGTCTTCTCTTCGAACTCATCAATCTTGGAGATAACAGCCTTTGAATAGTTGTGCTCGTTGAACATTACATTGATCGTCGTTCCGTCGCAGTTCTTCCAGTCAAAATCTTCTGCGCTTCCCATCTCAGCCGGTTCGTCGCTTCCGCCTCCGCCTTCATTGCCGCCGCCTCCGCCGCAGCCGATCAGCATCGTTGATACCATCGCCGTACAGAGAAGCACGCTTACTAATCTTTTTTTCATACTTTCTTTCCTCCCTTTTCTGGTTTACCTTCGTACACAAAGCTCCTGTATTCAGTTTACCTGCCTGAAACCTTATTTCTTTCCGCCAATAAATATTGGCGGAAAGAAATCATCCTGCCCCATGCCGTTCATCTGTGATTATTATAGAGCCGCTCATTACTTTTGTCAAGTCTTTTTACATTTTTCCGATTTTCACAGTGTTTTCATGTGGTTTTTGCACTAAAATATAGGTTGAAATCAGACCGATTTTGTTTGTTTTATCTTTAACAATCATTTCAAAGCATATCCAATGTCTCTTGATAAGCGAAGGCTTATAGTGTATGATGGATAGCATGGGACAGACATGGCACGACTCTGTCTGTCGTCCGGAAGGAGGAATCATCTATGAAATTTTTCGATTATAACAGCGGATTTATGCGATCCGCCTTACTGCTTAGCCGCCTGACGATCCTGAACCTGATATGGCTGATCTGCTGCATCCCGCTCATAACAGCCGGCGCGTCCACAGCCGCACAGTACTACTGCATCCGGCAGCTCATGGACGGCGACACCGCCGTATTCCGGAATTTCCGCACCGGCATAAAGCTATATTGGAAAAAGGCGTCTGTCATCTGGCTGATCCTGTCAGCCCTGACCGCCGCCTTCTGTCTTGCTTACTATATCCTGACCGATGCCGCCGTTCCCGGGAAAAGTATCTTGGTATCCGTCGCCGCCCTTGCCTTCCTGACGCTGGTCCTGACTATGCTCTGGGTATATCCGGTCATGGTGAGTTTTAAAGGCAATCTGCGCGAGATCCTGTTCAACGCATTCGTCTTCACATTCATGTATGCGCCGATCACCCTTATTGCCGCCGCCTTCTATGCGGGCGCAGGATTCCTGTTGGTACGTTATCTGCTCGCCAGAGGGCTTGTCATCCTCTTTGGACAATCACTGGTCGCGTATGCGAATATGAATCTCTTCGGAAAAGTATTCTTGAAATATCAAAAAAACATATGAGTCAAGACTTTTGTACGAATGCATGACAAAAGTCTTGACTTTCAACCATATTCTCTTATATGATATGGATATAGAATATTGATCGGAGCGATCAGATGAAGGAGGATATGATTATGAAGATAGCTATCGGTTGTGACCCGAATGCCCAGGAAGCCAAAGAACAGCTTATTGCATTTATGGAGTCCAAAGGATACGGTGAGATCAAAGATTTCGGAAGCGAGGATCCCATCTACGCGAATACGGCGATCGCAGTCGCAGAAGCAGTCGGCGCCAAAGAATATGACCGCGGGATCCTGCTGTGCGGAACCGGCATCGGCGTATCCCTTGCCGCCAACAAGGTCAAAGGCGCATATGCCGCCCTGCTCTCAGATGTATATTCCGCAAAGAGAGCTCGTCTGAGCAATGATGCGAATATCGCATGTCTGGGCGCTTTCACTACAGGAAATAAGCTGCGCGAAGAATTGATCGACGCTTTTTTAACAAATGAATTCGTCCCGGGATGCTCTTCACAGCCAAAAGTAGACGCGTTCATTGCGTACGAAAAAAAGCATTGATCTTCTCCGGATCAAGAGAACATGTCAAAGGGGACGCCGGATACAAACGTTATTCTCCGACATCCCCCTTTTATCAACCGCACTTTATCCTTCATTCATAAGCAAGATCTTTCCCTTCACATCCATCGGGTTCTTATACAGATCGAACGCCTCCTGCGCCTGGCTCATCGGGAACTTCCGGAACACAAATGCCGGATCGAACTTCAACTGCCCCGTCGCAAAATAATGCGCGGTCAACTCCCATTCCTTCCCCGGGAACGGCGCGCTGTAGGACATCCAGGAACCGGTGAGCTTAAATTCCTTTCGGTTCATATTTTCCCACATCGCCGGCGTAAAGGAAAGCTCCACATGAGACGTTCCGATAAAGCAGACGTGCGCCTTATTCGCCGCCAGTTCAAATCCCATCCGCATGGTCACAGGCTGGCCGGCTGTCTCGAACACGTATGCATAGCCCTTACCGCCCGTAACAGCCATCGCCTTCTCCATGAATCCATCCTCAAGCGTATTCACCACTTCATCCGCGCCGAGACGCTTTGCCATCTCCAGGCGTTCTTCGCTGATATCGAATACCACGACCTTCTTACTCCCGAAGATCTTCGCCCACTGCATCGTGAACATCCCGATAGTCCCGCCGCCAAGCACGGCAACAGATTCCCCGCCCTTGTAATCATTGCACAGTACACCGTGAAGCGCGACCGTAGAAGGCTCGAACATCGCCCCCTGCTCATAGGAAATGCTCTTGTCAAACACCACCGCATTTGCCGCCGGGATCACAACATATTCGGCATTACTGCCCTGCTGTCTGGAGCCGATAAAGCTGTAGTGCTTACACAGAGAATAATTTCCCTTCTGGCAGTCCTCACACTTCATGCATGGGATCAGCGGAGCTCCGGACACGCGGTCTCCGACGCGGATATGTTCCACGCCCTCTCCCGCTTCCACTACGTCTCCTGAGAATTCATGTCCCAGTACGATGGGGTAGAAATGCACTCCGTTATTAAGAACTCTTGGCACATCCGAACCGCAGATACCGGACGCCTTTACCTTCACCTTGACAGTACCCGGCCCTGCCTTTGGTTCTTCTATTTCCTGGTACTTAACGACCTCATTTTCCACAACAACTGCTGCTTTCACTGCTCCATTCCCTCCTGTTTTCCTGCTCCTTCATAGTCTCTTTCAGATTCTTGTAAAGCTCCAGATAGATCTCATAATTCCTGTCATAGACCTCCTTCACTTCCGGGTTGGGCTGATGCTTCCGCTTCACCGTTACCGTCAGCTCCACCGCTTCTTTAAAATCACGGTACAGCCCGACTCCCACGCCTGCCAGTATCACCGCCCCCAGAGTCGTCGCCGTGTCCGAATCGGGCACCTCGATCGGCTTGCCTGTGATATCGGACTTGATCTGCGTCCACAACAGAGAATTCGCGCTTCCGCCCATGCCCCTTAATACCTCCACAGACGCCCCTGCTTCCTTCGCGGTCTCAAGATTGTGTCTGACCGAATACGCCACGCCTTCCATGGCGGCGCGCACCATATGTCCCTTGGTCTTACTGAAATCCAGTCCATAGAACACTCCCTTGGCATAAGGATCCCAGATCGGCGTCCGCTCCCCCGACATATACGGAAGAAATACAACGCCGTCCGAACCCGGCGCAACCTTTCCGGCAATCTCATTGAACTGCATCAGAGAACTCTTCCCCAGCTCATCCGCCATCATACGCTCGTAATCTCCAAATTCACGCTCCATCCAGCGCATCACACCGCCGCCGCCGGTCGTTCCGCCCTGTAAGATCCAATACCCGGGAACCACATAATGGCTTAAGATCAGCCTTGGATCAGCCTTATAGGTATCCGTGCAGATACTGATCCCGCCCGCCTGGCCTCCCTGCTCCTGTGTCTCGCCATTGTGAAGGACGCCCGCCCCCAGCGTACCGCATGCCGCATCCAACCCGCCCGCCACGACCGGGATCCCTTCCACCAGCCCGCTCTCTTTTGCCGCTGCCTTCGTCACCGTCCCCACAACCGCGTGGCACGGACTGATCTCAGGGAGAAATCCCTCCGGGATCCCCATTGCTTTTCGCATATCTTCATTCCATGTCCCGCGTTCCATATCAAAGCAATGCCATCCATAGCTCTGGCAGATATCCTGTGAGATCTTCCCTGTCAGCCTGTAGACGATAAATGCATTTGATTGCAGGATCTTATCCGTCTCCTGATATACCTCCGGCCGGTTCTCCTGATACCACAATACCTTGCCCGTCGTATACTGCGCGGTCAGAGGATTTCCGCTTGCCCTGAATATCTCATCCTCCCCGATCTTGCGGTTCAACCGGCCGCAGATAGCAGAGGAACGATTGTCCATCCAGATCGGCGTTCTTGCCAGGACATTTCCACGCTTATCGACCGCGATCGCCGACCAGCTCTGCCCGTCTACTCCGATCCCGGCAATATCGGACGGATCCACCGCTCCCTTCGTGATACACTCCTTCGTCGCCTTGCAGACGGCTCTCCACCACTCGTCCGGATCCTGCTCTGCGTAACCCGGCTTCGGATAATACACCTTGTAATCCCCGTTCGCCGCCGCCACCACTTCACCGTTCTTCCTGAATATGGCGACCTTACAGGCGCTGGTCCCTATATCAATCCCCAGTAGTAATTCCTTCATCTCGTTCTCCTATATACTCTCACATACGGCACAATATCCTGACAATCCATGCATCATCAGATCTTGCCGTCACACCCGCACACCTTCATCCGTTCCATGACAAGCTTGGTAACGGCAGGGATTCCAACCTTGCCGAACGCCTTGGGATCAAAGGTCTCCGGCTTCTCTTTCAGCAGAGCCTTCACCGCATCTGTGTATGCCGCACGAAGCTCCGTCGCGAAATTCACCTTGCAGATCCCCCGTTTCACACAATCCGATACATCCACCTCAGACAGCCCCGACGCGCCGTGAAGGACTAACGGGATGTCGACCACCTTGCGGATCTCAGATAATCTCTCTTTATCCAGTACCGGCGTCCCTGCATAGAACCCATGCGCCGTCCCGATCGCTACGGCAAGAGAGGATACTCCTGTGCGCTCCACGAATTCCGCCGCCTGTGCGGGATCTGTGTTTGTGTCTGCTTCTGCCTCCAGATCGTCCTCTTTTCCTCCGACCTTCCCAAGCTCCGCTTCCACCGGTATGCCGTTCGGCTCCGCCACCGCGACAACCCGGCGTGTCACGTCAATATTATCTTCAAAGCTCAATCCGGAACCGTCTATCATGATGGACGTATAGCCCTCCTTGACCGCCCGTACCGCCAGCTCAAAGCTGCTTCCATGATCCAGATGAAGCGCCACCGGAACCGAAGCCCGCGCCGCCTCCGCCCGGACGATCCCCACATACGTCTCAAGCGTGCCGTACTTGATGGTAGACGGCGTTGTCTGGAGCATCACAGGCGCCCTCAACTCCTCCGCCGCCGCGATCACAGCCTTGACCATCTCCATATTCTCCACATTAAATGCGCCTACTGCGTATCCGCCCTTCTGCGCGTCCAATAACATCTCCCTTGAAGTAACGAATGACATATTCTTCTCCTCCTTCTCTTCCTGTCCTTTACTCCGGATAGATACACTCTATCTGCTGTCTCTCAAACTCATCAAGCCACTTCTGCTTTGGCTTCCTGTCCGTCACAAGCTTCGTAAATGACGACCAGTCCGTGACCTTCGTAAATGCGGTCGTATCGAACTTGGTATGGTCCACGGCAAGGATCCTCTCCCTTGCCGCCCTAAGCATCATCCGCTTACTGCTCGCGTCCTGCTCCACATAATCCGTGATCCCACTCACAAGATCCAGTCCCTTGCAGGAGACGATCGCCTTATCCACATGATAGGAGCTTAAGATCTCGTCCGTGTGCGGTCCTCCCAGGGCAAAGGATCTCGCCCTGACCGTGCCGCCGGTAGAGATCACCGTCCATTTCGGCATATCATAAAGCTCCACAATGATCTCCACAGAATTGGTGATCACCGTCAATTCTTCCTTCTTCTTCAGTTCCTTCGCAATATAGACCGCTGTAGAGCTGACATCCAGCATGACGGTCTCTTTGTCCTTCACCATATCGGCGATCAGTCCTGCGATCGTCTGCTTCTCTGAAACACACTGGTTCTTCCGGATATCGAAGGGAAGCCCGACTATGTTCTGTTCATTCAGAACTGCGCCTCCATAGCTCTTCACCACAAGCCCGTCATTCTCCATCTTCTCCAGATCACGCCGGATCGTCTCCTCCGTCACCTGATAAAGCTGGCTTAATTCACTCACTACAACCCGCTTCTCCTTCTGCAATCTCTCAAGGATACTGTTGCGCCTCTCTATGGCAAGCATTGCGACACCTCTTTTCAGCATTTTAGTGGTTTTTCTTTGTTTTATGTTGTTTCTACGATTATAATAGCAGATAAAACCACATGAGTCAACTTTATTTTATGTGGTTTTGTATCGTTTTTCTTTTAACAATCCTGCCTGCTCTTTGCCGGGAACTGTCGTATGAAAGTCCCCTGCCACAGATACAGCCTACACGTTTCGGACACAAAAAACCGCCAGGTTTCTTCCTTTCGAAAACCTGACGGTATAATACTGCCTCAATCATCATAATGTCCTTTACAGGAAACAATTTCCAACACATCATCCCTGATCCGGTATACCAGCCTATTTACGTCATCAATCCTGCGGCTCCACAGCCCGCTCAAATCCCCTCATATCTTCCTCTCTCAATATCTTTCAACAACATGTTAATACGCTTTAATGTTTTTTCATTCATCTGCCTCGATGATCTCATGCTCCACACCTTTTCCGGCATCAAGGGCTTCCACGCCTCTGCGCAAATGCGCCATATTACTTTCGGAGTAAAACAGATCAACAGATACTTCTTCATCCCTGCGGATATTTACCGGTGCCTGTGCCATAGTTATGCTTCTTTCTTTCATCTTCTCTATACACTATCACATAATAAAGACAAATTCAATACATCATCTTTACAAAAGCACCTTTGATATATGCACAGACAAAGGGACTGCCCCTTTGCCAAATGCAGCTCTAAATGGGCAGTCCCAGTTACAATTCACATCTATGATCACATATTCCGCAAATCCGCCGTCAACCATCGTTCCTACGCCGACGTTATTCGTACAGAACTGCTGTATCGATAAAATTTTCAACACGATATTCAAACTGTCTTGAACAAATTAAATTTTAATGATAGGATAAGTCAAAGCCCCCGCTGCAAGCACTTAACTTGACCCACATTTATAAAAGTATCCTGCCTGCCGCCCAAGCATGACTATCTGTTTCAGCTTGTTAGGGACAGCCACATTTTCCTTTGTCATCAGCATTTCCATAAATGCCACATATTCATCAAAGATTAAAAAGTGCGGCGGCAATCCCAAGTAAGCATAGTTCTTACCCGTCTTATAATTCTCCATGAGTTTCATGGTTTCCGAGCGTTCCATCATGTTGTTATAAAAACGGTCAATGCAGGCGGTAATATCCTCTTTTTTATAGTAGACTTCGGGCATGACAGCGGAGATGTCGGCAAGGTCAGCGTTCTTCGAGTCTAACACATGCATCATCGAATCACAGCGTAACAGAGTTTCAATAATGGTAAGGATAAAATAAGTCTTTCCACCACCTGTACCGTCAACAATGAGCATGTGGGGAAGCTTCTCATACTCCCACCAGACATTTTTCATCAGACGGAGCTTGCCATTTTCTGCCCGTACCTCATTGATGGTAATGCGGTTTGCAATCGTATCATAGAGCAAGACATACTCCACATAGGAATCATGCAGCTCTTTAGATACTAATTCACAATATACGTCTGTTTCTAGCTTTTTCTCCAAGTGCAGGAGTTGGTCTTGATATTTCCCCAGCGTGATTTCTGTATGGATATAGAGTAAGCCATTCTCCATACGATAATACATCTTTGGAAAATAGGTAATCCGTTCCTTTTTCTCGTTAGACGGTAGATTTTTGAAGATACCATTGTCCTGTGAGGTTTCCACTTCATACTAGCCATTTTCCAAAATCATGCGCGCCATCTTTTGCCGGTGAAAGAGCTGCTTTACCTTGTCATATCGGAATTGGTAATAGAGCAGAGCAGCAGCTAAACAGGTAAATGCTGATATATTACTGGCTCTGATACGGTTTCCTTTTCTATCAAATTATAAATGCTTATCTGTATCTCTAGCACCATACAGCAAACGCCGAACTTCCATTACATCATCAATCACCACATAGTAAATAACATAATTTCTCACATAGATTCTATAATAGGGATAGTCTCGTTTTTTTGCGGAAACATATGGTTCAAAAGCAACAGGGTTATTCAGCCTTTCCAGGATCGCAGCCTCAACATCGTCAATTAAACGCAGAGCAGCGTCCTCATTCTTTAAAACATTAGTAATGTAACTCGTTGTACTGATTAAATCCTGTTCAAAAATCGGCAGGTAACGAAGATGATAAATTTTATTTTCCATGTATCATACTCCTTACATTGCTGAATACGGTTTCATGGGAAAGTCTTTCTTCCGTCATTGCTGCCTGTCTGTCGGCTTCGTCAAGTTTCATCTCTATATTATCTGTCAGATTTGCGTATTCTTCCAAGCTCAGAACTACCATAGCTCCGTAGCCATTCTTTGTAAGGTAAACAGGTTTTCCGCTGTTTACGATGGTTTCAATTTCCGGGAATTTATTTCTAAGATCAGAAACAGGTCGAATTTGTATCATAATCTAAGCACTCCTTTTTTATTTATTTTATCCTAATTTTATCAGAATATTATCGTATAGGCAATGCTATTTGTGATTCTTAATTTCCTTTTTTTCATGTGGATTAGGATTCTGTAGGTTTCCCATTGAGCGTCCATCTTTATTTTTCAAGACAATATCCTCTGGATTTTAAATCGTAGGTGCGTTCTTTGATTTCTTCAAAAATCGTCCCGTCCTTATTCTGCTTATGCACCTCACGCCGCAATGCGGAAAACTTCATAACCCTCTGCGGTAATCTTCGGGCTGATAAGCCGTACTTTCTCCTCAACCTCGAAATGTCTCCAAAGATGAATTACTTGATAGCATATCCAGAGCAACTGTCGAAAAAATGAAATGTGCAGATGCAGAGTGGATTTTAGCGATCCTGGATGAAAGTTTCCGATAGCTGAATAACATGAATGAGACGCCCCAAAGGGTGCCAGAAGATATTCCAATATTAACAGTATGCGACCGGGAGGAAGATTTCTATGAATTTTTCTCAGAAGCAGCCGACTCAGGAGCAAATTTTGGGGTTCGGATCGTACAAAACCGTATGGTAGATGATGGGAAAAGATTTGTGAGAAACATTTACGAGAAAAGCTGACGCTGATAGCACTGTATTGCATGAATATAGGAAAAATATGAAAGATTAAGTTATTTGACATTATTATATTCAGTCATTGCAATACAGATATTAAATTTGACCTATCTAGGGAAAATATATCCAGAAATATCAAGTAAGATTGTATTTGATGAAGAGGAATGGAAAGTATTATACTGCTTGCAAGAAAAAACAAAGAAGTTCCTGAAACGTATTCGCTCAAAGAAGCGATTTATGATTTGGGAATTCTAGGAGGGATGAAAGATGCCCCGGGCGATGGTATGCCCGGAGCACGTTCTATTTGGCAAGGGTTAGAGGTGCTATGCGTATTGCTTGCTTATCGAAGTTATCTTGTATAAATGTGGGGCAAATCAAGTGCAAGCAACGGGGCATTAATCATCCTAATCCGATATCTTGATCATAGCCTTCCCGGCTCTTCTAAATTCCGGCTTCGTAAACACATCCACAATATCATCAAGCGGAACCACATTCGTGATCAGGCTCTCAAGCTCCAGCATCCCGGACTCCAGCACGCGGATCGCACGCTCGAAGGTATAAGGATTGATGAAGGAAGACGTAATCGTAAGCTCTTTCTTAAACACATCATCCGGCTTCAGCGGATACGCATCCTCCGGTGAAGCAAGACCGAAATACATCACCGTAGCGCCCTTTCCCGCGAACTTTACGGCATCCGCCTGTGTGTGGATATTCCCGACACACTCGATCACCACGTCCACATTCTCGCAGTATTCGTCAAGCGCCGCCTGCACATCCTCTTCCATGGGATCGATCACCTTCGTCGCCCCGAGCAGCATCGCCTGTTTACGTTTCTCTTCCACCGGCTCGGACATGATCACCCTTGCCGCTCCCGCGTTCTTCGCAAGCTGCATCATGATCATACCGATGGGACCGCCGCCCATCACAAGAACCGTGCATCCCGGCCGGATATTACACAGGTCGATTCCATGAAGACAACAGGAGATCGGCTCAGCCATCGCCGCCTCCATAAAGCTTAAGTTGTCACCGAACTTATACACCTGCTTCTCACGCATGATCACATATTCCGCAAATCCGCCGTCAACCGTCGTTCCTACGCCGACGTTATTCGTACAGAACTGCTGCATCGCATTCTTACAGAAATAACACTCTCCGCACATATCGTTGGGATCTCCGCTTACTCTGTCCCCAACCTTTACCGCAGTGACCGCCGAACCAACCTCCGCCACAACTCCGGAGAACTCATGTCCCGGGATCAGTGGGGGATTCACTTCAAATGAACCCCCGTCCCCGTTAAAGATGTGCATATCCGTACCGCATACTCCACAGTACTTCACCTGGATCATCACTTCATTATCCTTAAGCTTTCGTACAGGCACTTCCTCCACCCGCAGATCCTGCGGACCATGATATACCGCTGCTTTCATAAACAAAACCTCCAAACCTATCTTTCCATCAAGTTCTTACACCAGACAGTCATATTCTCACCAGAACTCTTACGCCTGAATATCCATGTTTTTTTACCCCAATCCTTCCGCCTGCGCATTGAACATCCATTTCCAGGACACAGGCAGTTCGGAGCGGTTCTTCCCCTAAGCAGACATTCCAGGGCGTCCTTAACGGAGGTGAAATCCACACCTTACGGAGACTTAGGCACGAGGGCTCTCCCGAGTGTCTTAGTCGTAGTTAGGTGTTAGTTCACCGGAGTGTTGCCCAGTCTGCGTGGGGAAGAACCGCTCCAAACTGCCGTCCCCTGAACAACCTTCCCAATGCACAGACGAAAGAATTAATTCGCCTGTTTCTTCTTCTGCCAGCAGTCGAATCCAACCGCCAGTACCAGTACGATACCCAGCACGATGTTCTGGATCCAGGTATTCAGATTGATCAGTACCATACCATTGTTAAGCGCACTGATGATGAACGTACCCGCCACAACTCCTGTCATTCTTCCGGAACCGCCGGATACGGACACACCGCCCAGTACCACGCAGGTAATCACCTTGAACTCATATCCAAGTCCCGCATTACCCATACCGGAATTCACACGTGACAGCAACACCAGGCCTGCCAGACCAGCGAAGAATCCTGATAATGCGAATACAAGGTATTTTACTCTTCCCGTGCGGATACCAGAGAGCCTTGCCGCCTCGATATTTCCGCCCACCGCATAGAAATAACGTCCGAAATACGTCTTATTTAAGATAAACGCACCCAGTGCGAAGCAAAGGATCATGATAATAACAGGAACCGGCACCGGACCAATCTTACCCTGGCCGAATACCTTGAAGGACTCCGTAAAACCGTTGATCGGCTGTCCGTCGCAGATGATCAGCGCAATACCTGAAAATGCCGTCTGCGTCGCGAAAGTTGCGATCAGCGCAGGGATCCCTATCGTGGATACCATAAAGCCGTTCAACAGGCCAATCAGCGTCGCCGCAGCCAATGTGATGATGATCGCCAACACCATGGGCACACCCTTATTCACCATCAGATATGCACATAATACATTTACAAATGTAATGATAGAGCCTGTTGCCAGGTCAATGTCTCCAAGCAGGATCACAAACGTCATACCTACGGATGCAATTCCCCATACCGCAACCTGACGGAGCATGATCAACAAATTTGTTCCCGTAATAAATCTTGGATTTGCAATTGTGAACCCGATACAAAGCACGAAAAATACTATCCAAATTCCCAGAGACAAATCGTCAAGGACTTTTTAATCAATTTCACAAAAAATTCACAATTAGGGCAAAAAAATAGAGCCAGAAACCTTTATTTAAGATTCCTGGCTCTATGACAGTGCTTTATGCGTTTCGTTCTGCTTTCAGTTGATTAACTTCTTCAAGGGAAAGCCCTGAAATATTCGCAATTTCCTCAAGCAAGTATTTCCCCGCCTCCAACATTCGGAATACTGTCATCTTTTTTTCTTCCTGTATTCCTTCTTTCAGGGATTCATTTCTCATATCCTCCATGATGCGGCACATCTCACTCACTCCCTTCGGATTTTCTTTCAGATACCGTGTCCGGTCTGCCATCAGTTCAAAATTCATATCGGATGCTTGTGTACAATTAAAATCATGCATGAGCTTTCCAAAATCGGATTCGCCCCGGTATTCCCCATTCACATATAAAATATGTTCTCCATCTTCAAAGGATTTATCCGTAGCAAGATTGATTCTCTCAATCGGATAGACCGGTTCACCTTTTCCGTAAAAATCTTTCTCGATAATGAAGATTGTATAGGTGTCCGGCAGTTCTTTAAATTCCTGCCCGGAATGGAGGTTCTCTACATCCATCACGCTGGAATGGTATCTTGCCCTGTGCGGGTCTGCCCCCTTTTCCTGTCTTTGGATTTCAAGATCGTATTTTTTCCCATCCGGGTCCGTCCCGTATGCGTCCAGGCAGATAGAGCGTGCCCCGACCAGCCTTTTCATGTCCTTTTGTGTTTCGCAGTCAGTGATAATCAAATCCTGCTTACCCGTGATAATGCGTAACACAAATTCTGCTAATGGAATGTTATCTTTAAACAGGCAGCGCATAAAATCATCGTCGATAGGGCGTAAGTCACGCAGGCGCTGTAAATCCTCCTGATGCTGTTGTTCCGTCGCTGTCAATATCCCCACCTGCCTTTCCTTTCGTTTTTGTAGTTCCATACTACCATAAACCTCCTGATTTTACAAGCCGGGAACCAGTGTAGTATTTCTGATTCCCCGGCGTCCCTCTGTTATCGTTTTATCCCATCTGCTGTATCTCATTTTTCAGCATACGCTTAATCTTGTCGCTCATGGTCTCCGTGCTGGTCTCACTGAAATGAATCCGCACGATATAGGTGGTGCGGCCTATCTTCGGGGAGACAATCCCCCTCGCCGCCTCTTTGGTAGCCGCCGCCTTTTCCTCCCGGAAGTTCCTGCCGGAGAAAAGGACAGGGGCGCACCGCTCCATGATACGGTCATAGATTCTGGCGTGGGCCAGGTCGGGCGGGTTTTTGATCTCTTCCAGTTTCAGGTTGGTCGTGACGATCAGCGGCTTCCTGCTCCTGTACCGGCTGTCAATGACAAGGAACATCTGCTCTAGTGATTATTCTAATGCTTGAGAGCCACCAATTTAATCCTTGGGAGCCACTTATAATTTAATGCTTGAGAGCCATTACAATATACTAGATATAGTACGTCTATTATTTACCGCTTATAACATTGTCTCAGAATT